>Ga0163162_10000016_pt1 | contig 250836 bp, 213 predicted proteins | sample S55metaG_FD_115310 | JGI IMG/M metagenome (GOLD analysis project Ga0163162, IMG submission 115310) | Switchgrass rhizosphere microbial communities from Kellogg Biological Station, Michigan, USA - S5-5 metaG | ecosystem: Host-associated > Plants > Roots > Rhizosphere > Soil | place: USA... | reverse complement strand
GGTCTCGCTGCCGATCACGGGCCTGACCTGCAACACGCTGTATCACTTCCGCGTCGACGCCAACAACGGCACCGCGGCCAACGGCAACGACGCGACGTTCACGACCGCGGCGTGCCCGGCCGGCGCGCCTTCGGCGACGACCGGTGCGGCCTCGGCGATCACGCAGACGGGTGCCACGCTCAACGGCACGGTCAGCGCGAACGGCGCGGCGACGACCGTCAACTTCGAGTACGGCACGACGACCGGCTACGGCACGACGCTGGCCGCGACGCAGAGTCCGCTCGCATCGGGTTCGCCCGCCAACGCGCCGGTGTCGCTGCCGATCACGGGCCTGACCTGCAACACGCTGTATCACTTCCGCGTCGACGCGAACAACGGCACGGCCGCCAACGGCAACGACGCGACGTTCACGACCGCGGCGTGCCCGGCGGGTGCGCCTTCGGCGACGACCGGTGCGGCCTCGGCGATCACGCAGACCGGTGCCACGCTCAACGGCACGGTCAGCGCGAACGGTGCAGCCACGACCGTCAACTTCGAGTACGGTGCGACGACCGGCTATGGCACGACCCTGGCCGCAACGCAGAGTCCGCTCGCATCGGGTTCGCCCGCCAACGCCCCGGTGTCGCTGCCGATCACGGGCCTGACCTGCAACACGCTGTATCACTTCCGCGTCGACGCGAACAACGGCACCGCGGCCAACGGCAACGACGCAACGTTCACGACCGCGGCGTGCCCGGCCGGTGCGCCTTCGGCGACGACCGGTGCTGCAAGCGCGATCACGCAGACCGGCGCCACGCTCAACGGCACGGTCAGCGCCAACGGCGCGGCGACGACCGTCAACTTCGAGTACGGCACGACGACCGGCTATGGCACGACGCTCGCGGCGACGCAGAGCCCGCTCGCATCGGGTTCGCCAGCCAATGCGCCGGTGTCGCTGCCGATCACGGGCCTGACCTGCAACACGCTGTATCACTTCCGCGTCGACGCCAACAACGGCACGGCGGCCAACGGCAACGACGCGACGTTCACGACGGGCGCGTGCCCGACCGTGACGAACTTCAGCGCGATGACATTCACGGGCACCGGCACGGCAACGGCCGTACTGTCCGGCGGCGGTCCGACCTGCTCGCTGTCGAACCCGGCGTTCGTCGGTGCACCGGCGCCGGTACCAGCGGGCTACACGTTCCCCGACGGCCTGTTCCAGTTCACGGCGATCAACTGCGTCGGCACGATCACGGTCACCGTGACGTTCCCGACGGCGTTCAGCGGCGGCGAGCAGTACTACAAGTACGGGCCGACCTCGGGCCAGCCCAGCGCACACTGGTACACGCTCGGCGCGGGCAACAGCCTCTCCCTCGTCGGCAACGTCGCGACGTTCACGATTGCAGATGGCGGTCTCGGCGATGACGATCTCAGCGCGAACGGCACGATCATCGACCAAGGCGGTCCAGCAGCGCCGGCGCCGCTGCTCGGCGCGTCCGTACCGACGCCCGCACTGAACCTCTGGAGCCTGATCGCGCTCGGCGGCCTGCTCACGATGTTCGGCGTTGTCCAGGTACGCAGGCGGAAGGTGGTTCTGCTCCGCCGCTAGAAGGTTAAGGCACACCCCGCGGACGCGCAGGTCGAGAGGCCTGCCTTCCGCGGGGCTTTTTTTTGCCGAAAGCGATCTGCACGGATCTCATCGCGGTCCAGCACGCTCCTTCGAGCCAGCCGGTGCGACTTCGCTCACGCGCGTCGTCGCCATGTTGCGACGCGCGTGGCTCGAGCGTCAGCTCATCAAGGCCTGCGCACGCACGCGCTGCAACTCGTCGCGCACGCGCGCCGCTTCCTCGAACTGCAGGTCCTGCGCGAGCTTGTACATCTGCGCCTCGAGCTTCTTGAGCTGCGCAGCCAGCTGCGCGGGTGACAGCGAGGCGTAGTCGACGGCGGGCTCCGCGATCGCGAATGCTCCGGCCTTGCCGCGCGGACCGCTGCGTTCCGCCTCGGCCTCGGCGCGCGCACCTTCCATGACGTCCATGATCCTGCGCACGACCGACTTCGGCGTGATGCCATGCTCGCGGTTGTATTCGATCTGCTTTTGCCGGCGCCGGTCGGTCTCCTCGAGCGCGCGCTTCATCGAATCGGTCATGCGGTCCGCGTAGAGAATCGCCTTGCCGCGCAGGTTGCGCGCGGCGCGACCGATCGTCTGGATCAGCGAGCCGGTCGATCGCAGGTAGCCTTCCTTGTCCGCATCGAGAATCGCAACGAGCGACACCTCGGGCATGTCGAGCCCCTCGCGCAGGAGGTTGATGCCGACGAGCACATCGAACTTGCCGAGGCGCAGGTCGCGGATGATCTCGACACGTTCCACCGTCTCGATGTCGGAGTGCAGATAGCGCACGCGTACACCATGTTCTTCGAGATAGTCGGTGAGATTCTCTGCCATGCGCTTGGTCAGCGTCGTCACGAGCACGCGATCGCCGAGCTTGACGCGCTCGTGAATCTCGCTGAGCAGATCGTCGACCTGCGTGCGCACCGGGCGCACCTCGACCTCGGGATCGATCAACCCGGTCGGCCGCACGACGAGTTCGACGATGCTGCCCTGCGAATGGTCCATCTCGTAACGCGAGGGCGTCGCCGAGACGAAGATCGTGCGCGGCTCGCGCTGTTCCCATTCCTCGAACTTGAGCGGGCGGTTGTCGAGCGCCGACGGCAGCCGGAAACCGAACTCGACGAGCGTTTCCTTGCGCGAGCGGTCGCCCTTGTACATCGCGCCGAGCTGCGGCACGGTCACGTGCGATTCGTCGACGACGAGCAGCGAGTCGGGCGGCAGGTAGTCGAACAGGGTCGGCGGCGGCTCGCCGGGATTGCGCCCCGTGAGGTGGCGCGAATAGTTTTCGATACCCTGACAGAAGCCAATTTCGGCCATCATCTCGATGTCGAACTGCGTGCGCTGCTGCAGGCGCTGCGCCTCGACGAGCTTGTTCGCCTTGTAGAGCTGTTCGAGTCGTATTTTCAATTCGGCCTTGATCGTCTCGATCGCGTCGAGCACGGTGCGCCGCGTCGTCACGTAGTGCGTGCCCGGGTAGACGACGTAGCGCGGCACCTTGCGCAGCACCGCACCGGTCAGCGGATCGAAGACTGCGAGGTTGTCGATGACGCCGTCGAACAGCTCGATGCGCAGTGCGTCGGTTTCGTTCTCGGCCGGGAACACGTCGATCACATCGCCACGCACGCGGAAAGAACCGCGATGCAGCTCGTAGTCGCCGCGTTCGTACTGCAACTCGGTCAGGTGGCGGATCAGCTCTCGTTGATCGACGCGTTCACCGCGCGCGAGGATCAGGCGCATCGACAGATAGTCCTCGGGATCGCCGAGGCCGTAGATCGCGGACACGGTCGCGACGATCAGCGCGTCCTTGCGCGACAGCAGCGCCTTCGTCGCCGAGAGGCGCATCTGTTCGATGTGCTCGTTGATGCTCGAGTCCTTCTCGATGAACGTGTCGCTCGCGACGACGTAGGCCTCGGGCTGGTAATAGTCGTAGTAGCTGACGAAATACTCGACCGCGTTGTGCGGAAAGAATTCCTTGAACTCGCCGTAGAGCTGCGCTGCGAGCGTCTTGTTCGGCGCGAGCACGAGCGTCGGCTTCTGAATCTGCTGCACGACGTTGGCAATCGTGAAGGTCTTGCCAGAGCCGGTGACGCCGAGCAGCGTCTGATGCGCGAGCCCTGATTCGAAACCAGCGACGAGGCGACGGATCGCGTCGGGCTGATCGCCGGCGGGCTGGAACGGGGAAACGAGCTGGAACTGGTCGGAGGACATGGATCGCGAGAGGAATAGGTTTGAAACAACGGTTGCGGCAGTCGTTCGAGGCAGACGGGGCGGAACGATCCCACGATGGATCAATTCCACGGCCGACACCGGAAACATCTGAACCCGAGCATGGGAATCCGTAGCGGGCCAGTATAGCCGCGCGCGCCGGTTCGACGGCGCCCCTGCGTGCGTCTTGCTGACAGCGGTTGTCAGCAGAGCCTTACGAAATGAGCCTGCAATGGAACATTGGGCCGAACGACGCGAATTTCTAGCATGCATGCCTGCTCACACAGGGATGCAACATGCACGGAACTCGCCGCCGCCGCTTTTGTCGCCACACATGTCGTCCATCTGGCGTCACGCTCGTCGAGCTGATCTTCACGGTCGCGGTGCTCGCAACCCTGCTCTCGATCAGCCTGCCGGCGCTAGGCAGCCTCGTGCGGACCGCGCAGGCGCGCAGCGCACGTGGATCGCTGATGACATCGCTCGCACTGGCGCGAGCCAACGCGATCGCGCGCAACGCCCAGGTCGCCGTGTGTCCGAGCACGAATCAGAACGATTGCTCACACGATACCTGGTGGCAGCACGGCTGGATCGTCTTCGTCGACACGAACCGCAACGGCACCCGCGACGCCGACGAGCCCCTGCTCGAATCCGCCGGTGCACAAGAAGGCATCGCGATCTCGACGACGGCGGGCCGCGTCTACTCGAGCTTTCGCGGCGACGGCGGCTCGCCCGGCACGAACCTCACGTTTACGCTCTGTGACAAGCGTGGCGCCGCGAAAGCCGTGACGCTCGTGATCAACAACGGCGGACGCGTGCGCGCGGGTGTGCCGACAACGGCACAGTCGGCATCCACGTGCGCCGCATTGTGAAACCTAGGGCAAGACTGCGAACGGAGCGCTTCGCCGGTTCGCGCCGCCGAAGCACCACTGGTGCGCCGTTACGGGGATCGTGCGACGTGAATGCGTCCGCTCGCCGAATTCAAGAATTCCGGACGCCTCGCCTACTGTTCTCCGCGATATATCGTCGGCCAACCTTTCCTGTTTCCGCGAAAAGGCACCCCCGCTTCCGCTTTAGGACTCCAGTTTCATGCGGGTTTCAAGACTTTCCAGGTTTCAACGCGCGGAGTAGTCTGTCTCTCCGATCGATTCCGCACCGCCCCTTCGATGCCCCAGCCCACCGCCGATTCCGCGGAGCGCGAGATCTTTTCTCCGAGCGAACTCGTGCGCCTCGCGCGCGACCTGCTCGAAGATAGCTTCCCGCTCGTCTGGATCGAAGGCGAAATCTCCAACTTCTCGCGGCCCGCGTCGGGACATTGCTACTTCAACCTGAAGGATGCGCAGGCGCAGGTTCGATGTGCGATGTTCAAGATGCGCGCGGGCTTGCTGCGCTTCAAGCCGGCTGACGGCATGCACGTGCGCGTGCGGGCTCGCGTGAGCCTGTACGAGGCGCGCGGCGAGTTCCAGATCATCGTCGAGCACATGGAGGAAGCCGGCGAAGGCGCGTTGCTGCGGGCGTTCGAGCAGCTCAAGGCGAAGCTCGCGGCCGAAGGACTGTTCGAAGCGGCGAGGAAGCGCCCGCTGCCGAAATGGCCGCGCCACATCGGCGTGATCACTTCGAGGACCGGCGCGGCAGTCCGCGACGTGCTGAGCGTGCTCGGCAGGCGCTTTCCGTTCGCGCGCGTCGAAGTCCTGCCGGTGCCCGTGCAGGGCCGCGAAGCGCCGCCGGCGATCGTCGCGATGCTCGTCGCCGCCTCGCGCGCCGCTCGCCACGACGTGCTGTTGCTCACGCGCGGCGGCGGCTCGCTCGAAGACCTCTGGGCATTCAACGACGAGGGCGTGGCGCGAGCGATTCACGCGAGCGGCATCCCCGTGGTCAGCGCGATCGGCCACGAAATCGACTTCACGATCGCCGATTTCGTCGCCGACCTGCGCGCGCCGACGCCGTCGGCGGCGGCCGAGTTGCTCGTACCCGATCTCGACACGATCCGGCGCACGCTGCAGCGCGAGCACGCGGTGCTCACGCAGCTGCTGCAGCGGCGCCTGCGCAACGACGCGCAACGCCTCGACCAGGCCTACGCCCGACTCTTCGCCCAGCATCCGCGCAACCGTCTGCGCAACGGCGGCGAGCGCCTCGGCCAGTTGCGCGCACGCTTGCGGACGCAGCATCCCGCGGCCGCGATCGAGCGCCGTCGTGAGCGCCTGGAGCAATTGCGCAGGCGCCTGCTCATCGCGAAGACCGCTGACCTCGACGCAAGAGCACAGCGCCTTGCCGAGCTCGCGCGCACGCTCAACGCGATCAGCCCGCTCGCGACGCTGCAGCGCGGCTACGCGATCCTGGTGGATCGCGAAAATGGCCGCGTCGTGCGCTCGACCCGCCAGTTCGACACGAACACGCGAGTCGTGGCGCGTCTCGCCGACGGCGAAGTAGCGTTGCGGCCCGACGCCGGCGACAGCTGAAGCGCTCGCCTGTCGATTGACGCGCCCGAGCGCGGCCGCACACAATCCACGTACCGCCCATCGGGGAGAGCGTCATGAAGGCTTCTGAGCTGTTCGTGAAAGCGTTGGAAGCGGAGGACGTCAAATACGTCTTCGGCATCCCGGGCGAAGAAAATCTCGACCTGCTCGAGTCGCTGCGTGGATCGTCGATCAAGCTGATCCTCACGCGTCACGAACAGGCCGCGGGCTTCATGGCCGCCACCTACGGCCGCCTCACGGGCCGTGCCGGCGTCTGCCTCGCGACGCTCGGCCCCGGCGCGACGAACTTCGTCACGGCCGCGGCCTACGCGCAACTGGGCGGCATGCCGATGCTGATGATCACCGGACAGAAGCCGGTCAAGGCGTCGAAGCAGGGCCACTTCCAGATCGTCGACATCGTCGACATGATGAAGCCGCTGACGAAATACACGCGCCAGATCGTCTCGGCCGACAACATTCCGGCGCGCGTGCGCGAATCGTTCCGTCGTGCCGAAGAGGAACGACCGGGCGCGACACACCTCGAACTGCCCGAAGACATCGCGCGCGACCAGACCGACGTCATTTTGATCCCGAAGAGTTACCACCGCCGCCCGGTCGCCGACGACAAGGCGATCAGGCATGCGGTCGACGCAATTCTCGCGGCGAAGAAGCCGATCCTCATGATTGGTGCCGCCGCGAACCGCAAGACCTCGAGCCGCATGCTGCGCGAGTTCGTCGACAAGACCGGTATCCCGTTCTTCACGACGCAGATGGGCAAGGGCGTGCTCGACGAGACGCATCCGCTCTGGCTCGGCAACGCGGCGCTGTCCGACGGCGATTTCGTCCACCGCGCGATCGAAAACGCCGACTGCATCATCAACGTCGGCCACGACGTGATCGAGAAGCCGCCGTTCTTCATGCGCCGCGGCCTGCGCACGGTCATCCACGTGAACTATCTCAGCGCCGAGGTCGATACGGTCTACTTCCCGCAGATCGAAGTCGTCGGCGACATCGCCAACACGATCTGGCGTTTCGCCGAAGGCATCAAGAAACAATCGCACTGGGACTTCGGCTACTTCGACATCGTGCGCAAGCATCTGGACGCGCATCTCGCCGAAGGCAAGGACGACGCGCGCTGGCCCATCTATCCGCAACGACTCGTCGCCGACACGCGCAAGGTGATGCCCGACAACGGCATTCTCTGCCTCGACAACGGCATGTACAAACTCTGGTTCGCACGCTACTACCGCTGCACGCAACCGAACACGCTGCTGCTCGACAACGCGCTCGCAACGATGGGCGCGGGCCTGCCGTCGGCGATCGGCGCGAAGATCGTGCATCCCGATCGCAAGGTCGTTGCGGTCGCCGGCGACGGCGGCTTCATGATGAACTCGCAGGAAATCGAAACTGCGGTGCGCCTGAGGCTCGACCTCACCGTGCTGCTGCTGCGCGACAACGCCTACGGCATGATCAAGTGGAAGCAGGCGCACATGCACTTCGAGAATTTCGGCATGGACATGGGCAACCCCGACTTCGTCGCCTACGCGCAGAGCTATGGCGCACACGGACATCGCCCGTCGTCGGCTGCCGACTATGGGCCGACGCTGAAGAAGTGCCTCGATACGCCCGGCGTGCACCTCATCGACGTGCCGATCGACTATTCCGACAACGACCGGATTCTCAATCGCGAGATCAGGGAGTTGTCCGCCAAGATCTGATTTGCGAAGCAAACAGGAGCAAGACGGTTCGGCACGTTGGCCGGAGAGTTCTTCCAACCGACGCGTCGGCGAGGGATCGAAGCAGTTCGTTGCTCTTGTCTCAACAACCGAAGGAGTTGACATGAAAACCTACGGCGCAGAGTTTGTCGGCACGTTCTGGCTCGTCCTGGGCGGTTGCGGCAGTGCGGTGCTCGCCGCGGCGTTTCCGGGGCTAGGCATCGGTTTCGTCGGCGTCGCGCTCGCGTTCGGCCTCACGGTCGTGACGATGGCGTTCGCGATCGGACACATCTCGGGCTGTCACCTCAACCCGGCGGTCTCGGTCGGCCTCTGGGCCGGCGGCCGATTCCCCGCGAACCAGCTGCTGCCGTACATCGTCGCGCAGGTGCTCGGCGGGATCGCCGCGGGCGGCGTGTTGTATCTCATCGCGAGCGGCAAGGCCGGGTTCGACGTGTCGGCCGGGTTTGCCTCGAACGGCTACGACGCGCATTCGCCGGGCGGCTATTCGCTCGCCTCCGCACTCGTGTGCGAGATCGTCATGACGGCGATGTTCCTCGTCGTGATTCTCGGCGCGACCGACAAGCGTGCGCCAGCGGGTCTCGCGCCGCTCGCGATCGGCCTGTGCCTCACGCTGATCCATCTGATCAGCATTCCGGTAACCAACACCTCGGTGAACCCCGCGCGCAGCACGGGCGTGGCCGTCTACGTCGGCGGCTGGGCGCTGTCGCAGCTCTGGCTGTTCTGGGTGGCACCGATCATCGGCGCCGTCGTCGGTGCGGGAATCTATCGCTTCATCGGCAGCGAGAACGACTGACGCGGCCCATCGGCTGCGCTGCGCAACCTGGACGATTGCGCAGCGCGACGCCGCCCGACAAGGGCTGTCGGCGCGATGGTAGTCGGACGGTCCGGCCGTTTTTCCCGAAAGCGGCCCTTGTCGGCGTCACGCGCTCGACGCACTCTGCGCGGGACCCTAGCGAGGCCCGCCGATGAACGCACGAGCGCTGTTCCCTTCCTGCATCCTGCTCGTCGCCGTGCTGCCGCAATGGCTGGTCGCACCGCACGTGGCGCGTGCGTCCGCGCCGAGTGTCACTGCGAAGCACGACGGCCAGCACGACTTCGACTTCGAGATCGGCTCATGGAAGACGCATCTCAAGCGCCGCTTGCATCCTTTGACAGGCACGAACGAGTGGGTCGAATACGACGGCACGACTGTCGTCAGCAAGGTCTGGGGCGGGCGGGCGAACCTCGTCGAACTCGAAGTCAGCGGATCGGCCGGGCACATCGAAGGCGCGTCGTGGCGTCTATACAACCCCGAAGCGCGCCAGTGGAGTCTCAACTTCGCGAACAGCGCCGTCGGCACGCTGACGGCGCCGACGATCGGCGAATTCAGCAACGGTCGCGGCGAGTTCTACGCGCAGGACACGTTGAACGGCCGCTCCATCCTCGTTCGCTTCGTGATCTCCGACATCACGAATGACTCCGCCCATTTCGAGCAGGCGTTCTCGGGCGACGGCGGCAAGACCTGGGAAGTCAACTGGATCGCCGACGACACGCGCTCGAAGGACCCGTCCGACAGGAAGTCGTAGCCGAAGTCGCGAGGCGACGAGGCAGCGCTCGGCTGCTGCCATGACAGACAGTAAGCGAGCGGATTCCTTAGCGCGTAGAATCGTCTGACCTCGCGCGGAAGGACTTGTCATGCTGAAGCCGACCTACCCTTACTACCTCGCCAACAAGGCCGTGCAGGCCAACACCGACCTCGAAGTCACCGACAAGTTTTCGGGTGCGGTGGCGACGCGCGTGGCGATGGCCGATGCGAAGGCGATCGACGCGGGCATCGCGGCGGCGGTCGAGGCGCAGGAGGCATGTCGCAAAATGGCGCCGTACCAGCGCCAGGCCGTGCTCGAACATTGCGTGCAGCGTTTCCGCGAACGCTACGACGAACTCGCAATGGCGCTGTGCATCGAGGCCGGCAAGCCGATCAAGGACGCGAAGGGCGAAGTCACGCGTCTCATCGACACGTTCAAGGTCGCGGCCGAGGAGTCGGTGCGCATCGACGGCGAGGTGATCAATCTCGAGATCTCCGCGCGTGCGAAGGGCTACCGCGGCTTCTCCAAACGCGTGCCGATCGGGCCGTGCTCGTTCATCTCGCCGTTCAACTTCCCGCTCAACCTCGCCGCGCACAAGGTCGCGCCCGCGCTCGCGGTCGGCTGTCCGTTCGTACTGAAGCCCGCGAGCCGCACGCCGATCGGCGCGCTGATCATCGGCGAGGTGCTCGCCGAGACCGACCTGCCGCGCGGCGCATTCTCGATCCTGCCCGCGCACCGCGACGGCGCCGACCTGTTCACGACCGACGAGCGCTTCAAGCTGCTCTCGTTCACGGGCTCGCCCGCGGTCGGCTGGGATCTCAAGGCGCGCGCGGGCAAGAAGAAGGTCGTGCTCGAGCTCGGCGGCAATGCGGCCGCGATCGTCGACTCGGACCAGGGCGACCGCCTCGACTTCGTCGTCGAACGCATGATCTTCGGCGCATTCTACCAGTCGGGCCAGAGCTGCATCGGCGTGCAACGCATCCTCGTGCAGGAGGACATCTACGACCGCTTCCGCGACGCCTTCATCGCGGCGACGAAGAAGCTCGTCGCGGGCGATCCGAAGGACGAGAAGACATTCGTCGGCCCGATGATCGACGAGAAGGAAGCCAAGCGTCTCGACGACTGGATCCAGGAGGCGGTCAAGTCCGGTGCGAAGATCCTTTGCGGCGGCAAGCGCACGGGCGCGATGCTCGAGGCGACCGTGCTCGAGGGCGTCGATCCGAAACAGAAGGTCAGCTGCATGGAGGCGGTCGGACCGGTCGCGCTGCTGCAGAAGTATAAAAATTTCGACGACGCGATCCGCCTCGTCAACGACAGCGAATTCGGCCTGCAGGCAGGCGTGTTCACGTACGACGTGCGCAAGGCGATGCGCGCGTGGGACGAACTCGACGTCGGCGGCGTCGTCGTCGGCGACGTGCCGAGCTTCCGCGTCGACAACATGCCGTACGGCGGCGTCAAGGACTCGGGCCTCGGCCGCGAAGGCATCCGCTATGCGATCGAGGACATGACCGAACTGCGCCTGCTGGTCATGCGGGACGCTTGAAGGTCGCTCCCCGCCGATGAGCGTTCGATGGCAGGGTCGCCATCATCGACAGGCAGCCGACATTTTCGCTGCCGACTTTCGCCGCTTTCGCTGCCAGGCTCTCGCTGCCACCTTCCCTGCGGCCATCAACGGCAGAAAATTTCCGCCAACCCGGTCAATGTGCTGACCGCGTCGCGCTTCTGCCGACCGCTCACAATTCTTAACTCAGCCTTGGCCTGTCACGTCGGTAACATCGCCTCGTTGCGCGCTCGCAAGAAGGATTCCGTGATGAAACTACGCCACCTGGCGCTACTCGCGTCGTTCGCCCTTGTCGCCATTACGGCCCTCCCCGCCTCCGCCGCGACCTGGCCGCAACCGACCGAGGGTGACTACGTCGTCAAGGGCTTCCATTTCGCGAGTGGCGAATCGCTGCCGGAGCTGCGACTGCACTACCGCACGCTCGGGCAACCCCATCGCGACGCGAAGGGCCACGTCGACAATGCCGTCCTTATCATGCACGGCACGGGCGGCGCCGGCACGCAGTTCCTGCAGGACCGATTCGCCGGTGAACTCTTCGGCCCGGGCCAGCCGCTCGACGCGACGAAATTCTTCATCGTGCTGCCCGACGACATCGGCCACGGCAAGTCGAGCAAGCCGAGCGACGGCCTGCACATGAAGTTTCCGCACTACGACTACGACGACATGCTGCGCGCGGAGTACCGCCTGCTCACCGAGAGGCTCAAGGTCGACCACCTGCGCCTCGTCATGGGCACGTCGATGGGCGGCATGCATACGTGGCTGTGGGGCGAAGCCTACCCGGGCTTCATGGACGCGCTGATGCCGCTCGCCTCGTTGCCGGTCGAGATCGGCGGACGCAATCGCATGTTCCGGCGCATGTTCATGGATTCGATCCGCAACGATCCCGAGTGGAACAACGGCGAGTACACGAAGCAGCCGCGCGGGCTCGCCGACGCGCTGCACATCCTCATGATCATGGGCTCGGTGCCGCTGCAGTGGCAGAAGGACTACCCGACGCGCGAAGCGGCCGACAAGTACCTCGAAGACCGCATCGCCACGCTCATGAAGGAGGACGACGCCAACGACTGCCTCTACCAGGTCGACGCGTCGCGCAACTACGATCCGCAACCGAAGCTCGCGACGATCAAGGCGCCGTTGCTCGCGATCAACTCGGCCGACGACCAGATCAATCCGCCGGAACTCGGCATCCTCGAACGCGAGATCAGGAATGTGCCGCACGGCCGCGCGGTCGTCATCCCGATCAGCGATGCGACACGCGGGCACAGCACGCATACCTGGGCGGCGGTGTGGAAAAATCATCTCGTCGAGTTGCTGGCTGAAAGCGCGAAGCACTGACTCGCATCAACCCGCCCAGCGCGCGCAACCGGGACGCCAGCTGGGCGCGCAGGCCCCGCTCACCCGAGCTGTCGCTTGTCACCGCGCACGCAGCGCCGCCCGGCGTGCCATGGCACGACGTCGCATCGACGAGGTCGAGACGTGCCATCGCGCTCCTGCGTCGTTGTTCCGCATTCAAGCTCAGCGCCTGGGGAAATCCGGAGTTTCGAGGCGAAATCGCTGAACGGATACCCACGCCGCGGCAGAAAACCGCTGCCTTCTTAACCCTCGGAGGCCCCGGACGTCGTTGCACCGGACATGTCTGCCGTCGCCCTCGAAATCCCATTCGCCCAGCCGCACAGGGCTTTTCGCACTATCGCGCGTGATTGCCACGCGCCGCTTGTCGTACCCTATCGGGTCATGGGGGACGAGAAAAGCGACGAGGAACTGATGCTCGCCTATGCGCGGGGGGACGCGCGCGCGTTCGATCTGCTGTATGCGCGGACGCGACTCATGCTCTACCGCTTCGTCCTGCGCAGCATCAACGACCGTGGGCTCGCCGACGACATCTTCCAGGAGACCTGGAGCCGCGCGGTCGCAGCGCGCGAGCGTTATCGGGTCGAGGCGAAGTTCAGCACCTGGCTGCTGCAGATCGCGCACAACCTCATCGTGGACAGTTTCCGCAGGAGCCGCCCGCAGGCGGACGGCGACGAAACGGATGAAATCCTGCGCACGCTCGATGCGCCCGAGCACGAGCGGCCTGAGCAAACGCTCAGCGAATTCGAGCAGCGGCGGCGCCTTCAGCTCGCGCTTGAGACCTTGCCCGACGATCAGCGCGAAGCGTTCGTGCTGCGCATGGAGAGCGGGCTCGGGCTCGCCGAAATCGCACAGATCACGAGCGCCGGACAGGAAACCGTGAAGTCGCGGCTGCGCTATGCGTTCGCGAAGATTCGGGAGAAACTGGCCGAATGAGCGAGAAGAAGCCACCAGCCGGCACGCCATCGGGTGCGACACCCCCGGGCGGCTCGTTCGAGCAGGAGTTCGAGAAATTCCTGCGCGACGAGGCGACGCAGGTCGGCGCGGTCTACCGCAAGCTGCCGCAGGCCGAGCCCGATGCGCAGCTCGACGCGCGCGTACGCGCACTCGCGCATGGCGCTTTGCGCGAATCGTCATCGTCGCAACGGGAAGCTCCCGCGCCGGCGGCGGCGCCGGCGGGCCTGGCGCGCCGCTGGGTGCCCGCCTTTGCGTCGGCCGCAGTGCTCGTGCTCGCGGCCGGCATCGCGTGGCGCATGGGTCCGCAGAATTGGGCGCAGAAGGAAACGGCGCGGAGCACCTCGGTCGAGGCGACCGTGCCGGCGAGCGCACCCACCGCCGCAACGACCAGCGCTTCAGCCTCGTCGCCGCCAACGCCCGCACTGGCGTCGCAGGTGGGCGACACGCATGGTGACAAGGCGTCGGCGAGTCCCATGCGCGCGACAGAGGCAAACCGGGAAATCGCCGCCGACAAACCTCTGCCTTTCCCCGCGATGAAGGTGCCGCCGCGCGACAACGCAGCCGACGCCTCCGGCGGTGCGCCGGCGAGCCAGTCGCTGGCGGAGCTGCGCAAGTCGGAAAGCGTGCACAACGCCGCGGCATCCGCCGCTGACTCACGTGTGGCCGGCGTCCACCCCGGCGCGCAACCGATGGGGAGCGACGAGCAGCGCGCCCGCACCGAGGTCGATGCCGCGCATTCACGGCTGCAGCGCGCACCCGGGATCACCGCGGTTGCGCCATCCGCTGGCGCGTCCGCGGCAAGGAACGGCAGCGCTGCAGCGTCAAACGGAGCTATTGCGGGGACCGCGGCGCAAATGGAGCCGCCGAAGCTCGCGCCATCCGAGAGCAAGCCTTACGCGTCAAAGGCGAAGGCGACGGCGCCCGCGCCTGCCGCACCACCACCACCGCCAGTCATCGCTGACGAAGCAACACCCATGCAGGCCCTCGCCGCGCCCGCCCCGGCGCCGCCGCCGGCCGACGCGCTGCGTCGCGATGAAACCGACGCGAAGAAAACGGCGCAACGTGAGGCGGAAATTGCCGACCGGGAGACGCTGTCGTCCGCGGCAAAATCGCAGGCGACGACGGCACCGCCACCCGTGTCAGCTTCGCCACCCGTCTCGGCCGCGCCGCCGGCGCCGCCCGCGCCGCCTCCGCCGCAGCCGGAGACAAGGTTCGCACCGGAACCGTCAGCGGCAGCGGGCGTACCCGCGCCGAAACCTGTGCCAAACGAGCGGGCAGAGAGGACGCAGGAAGCCCAGAAACAGGCCTACTCGGACCACTTCGCTGTTCCCGACGGAACGGCACAGGCGAACATACCCGGTCGGCCTACGGGGGCACAGCTCGCCGCCTGGCCCAGACCGAAATGTCGCTCGCCGGGCACCGTTATCGCGAACAGCGGCGGCGTCGAATCGCGAATCTGGAACTATCCGCCCGAAGTTCCCGAATCGGCGCATCTGCGAATCAGCATCGTCAAGGGCTTTCTCGATGTCGAGAGCCGAGAAGGTGCGCTCAAAGCCTATGAGGACTTCCGCGCTTGCTATCCGGAAGACAAGTGGCCGGAGTCGTTGCTGCGGCGACTCGGTACGCAGTGAGCATCGCACGTTTCGTCCTCGCGGCTCCCGCGACGCTAGGCCAGGACATCCGCAAGAGCCGTTTCGTCGCCCACGCACAACGCGTCGCCGCGCCGGAAGCGGCCCTCGCATTCGTCGCGCGCGTGAGCGACGCGCTAGCGACGCACAACTGCTGGGCTTATCGCATCGGACAGCAATACCGTTTCAGCGACGACGGCGAGCCGGCCGGAACCGCGGGCAAACCGATCCTGCAGGCGATCGACGGACAAGGCCTCGACGAAACCGTGGTCGTCGTGACCCGCTGGTTCGGGGGGATCAAACTCGGCGCGGGCGGGCTCGTGCGAGCGTATGGCGGCTGCGCGGCGGAATGCCTGCGGCTCGCCGAGAAGCAGGAGTTGATCGAACTCGCGCGCGTCGAATTCACACTGCCGTTCGCGCTGCTGCCGTTGCTGCACGCACGCCTCGCGACGCTGCAGGCGGGCGAACTCGAAGAACGCTTCGATGCGGAAGGTGCTTCGCTGCGCCTCGTACTGCCTGCCGATCGCGTAGCGACGCTGCGAACGCTGCTCGCTGACGTGACTCGCGGGCGCAGTGAACTCACGATATTGGAATGAGCGCTCTTGGATGGAGCGGTGTGTACCGGCGCACGAGACTCAGCGATCTCGTTCGAGCGATCTGGACGTGAGCGACACGAGAATTGCCGGCATTGGATTGAATCGGCGCGCTGCGTCACCATTGCAACCTCACACAGCGAAAAACGTTGCCGCCAGCCCGATGACCGATTCCTTCAGCACGCCTCCATCAAGCACGCCTTCTTCGAGCACGTCTTCCGCTGACACGCCCGCCGTACCCCGTCGATTCGACTTCCTGCGCGTGCTCTGGCCCTATCTGCGCCGCTACCGGCTGCTGTTCTTCTGCTGGCTCGGGTTTCTCGCGATTTCCTCGCTCGCGACGCTGTCGCTGCCAATCGCCGTGCGCATCATGATCGATCACGGTTTCGCCCACGCGGATCCCGTCTCGCTCAACTCGAGTTTCATCGGACTGTTCGGTGTCGCCGTCGTGATGGCATTCGCGACGGCCGCACGCTACTTCTGCGTCAGCGTGCTCGGCGAACGCACGGTCGCCGACCTGCGCAAGAAGCTCTACGCGCACCTCGTCACGCTCGACCAGCCGTTCTTCGAGCGCACGCGCGTCGGCGAGCTGACGTCGCGCCTCAGCGCCGATACCGAGCTCGTGCAGACGGTCGTGTCGTCGAGCATGTCGGTCGCGCTGCGCAGCGTCGTCACCGCGCTCGGCGGCGCAGCGATGCTCGTGACGACGAGCCCGCGTCTGGCCGGCTACGCCGCGCTCGTGATCCCGCTCGTCATCCTGCCGATCGTGCTCGCCGGAAGGCGCCAGCAACGCCTCGCGCGCGCGAATCAGGATCGCATCGCCGATGCCTCGGCGATCGCGAACGAGACGCTCAACGCGACCTATGCGGTGCAGGCCTACGCGCGCGAACAAGTCGAGATCGCGCGCTACGACGCCGCCATCGCACGCGCGCTCGCGACCGCGCGCAGGCGCGTGGCGCAACGCGCCGGGCTGACCGCGCTCGTCATCCTGCTGATCTTCGGCGCGATCACGCTCGTGCTCTGGTCGGGCGCGCGCAGCGTGATGAACGGTTCGCTCGACGCCGGTGTCCTCAGCCAGTTCGTCCTGTACGCAGTGATCTCGGCGGGTTCGATCGGCGGTCTCACCGAAGTCTGGAGCGAGGTCTCGCGCGCGGCCGGCGCGATGGAGCGGATCGGCGAACTGCTCGCCGCGCGGCCCGACATCCGCTCGCCCGATCAGCCGGTCGCGCTTGCGCGGCCCGTGCGCGGCGAGATTCGCTTCGAGCATGTCGAATTCAGTTACCCGACGCGGCCCGAGGCGCCGACGCTGCACGACTTCACGCTGACCGTTCGCCCTGGCGAAACGGTCGCGCTCGTCGGCCCCTCGGGCGCCGGCAAGAGCACGGTGTTCCACCTGCTGCTGCGCTTCTACGATCCGCAGTCGGGCTCGATCCGCATCGACGGCACCGATCTGCGCGCGCTCGCATTGCCCGAACTGCGCGGCGCGATCGCGCTCGTGCCGCAGGACACCGTGATCTTCGGCGCGAGCGCGCGCGACAACATCCGCTTCGGCCGCGCCGACGCCGACGACGCCGACGTGATCGCGGCGGCGAAATCGGCCGAGGCGCACGACTTCATCATCGAACAACCCGAAGGCTACGACGCGCATCTCGGCGAGCGCGGCGTGCGCCTGTCCGGCGGCCAGCAGCAGCGCATCGCGATCGCGCGCGCGCTGCTCAAGGACTCGCCGATCCTGCTGCTCGACGAGGCGACGAGCAATCTCGATGCGCAATCCGAAGCGGCGATCCAGAGCGGATTCGAGAAGCTCATGCGCGGCCGCACGACCCTCATCATCGCGCACCGCCTCGCGACCGTGCTCGAAGCCGATCGCATCGTCGTGCTCGACCAGGGCCGCATCGTCGCGCAGGGGACGCACGCGGAACTGTTGCGTCAGGGCGGCCTGTACAGCGAGCTCGCCCGGCTGCAGTTCGCGGCGTAGGTTGCTCGCCGCCGGCGATTGCACCGTCGCCACACAGGACAGGTCTCGTGACTTTCTGAAGTCGGGATGCAAAAAAAAACCCTGCCATCGGCAGGGTTTGTTCGCAACGTGCGGATCGGCGACTTCTATTTGACGACCTGAACTCCTGCCGCCTGCGATCCCTTCGGACCATCGACTACTTCGAAATTGACTTTCTGCCCCTGCTGCAATGTGCGAAAACCCTGCGAGTTGATCGCGGAGTAATGGACGAAGACATCTTCACTGCCGTCCTCAGGAGCGATGAAGCCAAACCCCTTGGCATCATTGAACCACTTGACTGTACCGGTACGCATTTACGACCTCGACACATGTGTGGACTGGTATTCGACGCGCCCGCACGCGGCCTTCCCCCGCAAACGTTTGTATCGAATACGTCCACAAGTATAACAATGAATTAACATCTCTTAGCAAACCGTGACATTGCCGTGCGCGGGCGCGCGCGATCGCCGCCGGCAAGCGGGTATTGTCGATCAACCCATTGATTTTCCGATGTTATTTCTGAAAATCGACCGCGTCGTTCAGGCCAGCATCGCGGCGACGACGGGAGGCACTTTCGCCGTGACCGCTTCGAGATGGGCGAAGATTTCGGACAGGCTGATTTCCGCCGCAGGATCCTTTTCCGGGCAGCCTGCGGCCCAATTCGCTACGAGTGCGAGGCAGGCGTAGTCGAGGCCGAGTTCGCGTGCGAGCGCCGCCTCGGGCATGCCGGTCATGCCGACGAGGTCGCAGCCATCGCGACGCATGCGGGCAATCTCGGCGCGTGTCTCGAGGCGCGGACCCTGCGTTGCGCCATAGCAGCCGCCGTCCACGACCGCGACCCCGGCGCGCTGCGCCGCCGCGAGTACTGCGGCGCGCAGCTTCGCGCTGTACGGCTCGCTGAAATCGATGTGTTCTACCTTCGCACCGTCGACGTCGCAGAAACTCGTGAAGCGCCCGTGCGTGTAGTCGATGATCTGGTCGGGCACGGCGATCACGCGCGGCCCCATGTCGGCGCGGATGCCGCCGACCGCATTGACGCCGAGCACGCGACGGATGCCGAGGCCGTGCAGCGCCCAGATGTTGGCGCGGAAATTGATCCGGTGCGGCGGAATCGAATGCCCCGACGCGTGGCGCGCGAGGAACGCCACGCGCTTGCCCCTGAGCTCGCCGATCGTGATCGCGTCGGAGGCCGGGCCGAACGGCGTGTCGACCGTTCGCTTCTCGACGTTTTCGAGACCGGGGAAGTTGTACAACCCGGTGCCGCCAATAACCGCCAACTCGATGGACATGCCTAGTGTTCCGTATTCAGGATTCAAGTCGCCGACGCGGGTCGGCGCGCACGACGCTTACAGCGCGTAGATGCCCGCGAGGTTGCGGCCCTGCTCGTGGAAGTCCATGCCGAAGCCGAAAACGTAGCGATCGGGCACGCGGATGCCGACGAAATCGGCGCGCAGGTCGGCCGTCATGCGATCGTGACGTTTCTCGCAGAGCACCGCGATCAGCACGCGCGCGGCACCCTCGTCGATGCAGAAGTCGCGGATCGCCTTGAGCGTGTGGCCCTCGTCGAGGATGTCGTCGACGAGCAGCACCGTGCGGCCGCTCAGGTGCAGGCGCGGCTGCTTGACCCAGAGCAGGTCGTGGCCGCGCGTGCCGCCGCGGTAGCGCGTCGCATGGACGTAGTCGAATTCGAGGTCTGCCGGAATCGCGAGCGCGAGCACGCCACCGAAGATGAGACCGCCGTTCATCACGGTGAGGTAGATCGGCACTTCGCCGTTCAGCGAATTGGCGATCTCCTTGCCCATCGTGGCGATGCGGCTTTCGAGTTCGCCGCGATCGAACAGCAATTCGGCCGTCTTCAGCGCATCGGCCAGTGCGGGACGCGTGTTCACGTTGTCGACTCCTTGGCAGTCTCGAGTGCGGTCAGGCGCGCGGCGAAGGCGGCGCGTTGTGGATTGTGGCTCAGCGAGTCCCAGGTCGCGCCGACCCTGCCCTGCAGCAGCGCGATGCGATCGACCGGGCACGGTTCGGCGCCGCGCACCGCAGCGAGCGAAGCAGGCACGATGTCGGGCTTGCAGACGAGAATGAGATCGCAGCCGGCGTCGCGATGTGCGGCAATGCGTGCCTCGATGCCGCCAGCGCTCTCGGCCGCCGCCATGCTGATGTCGTCGCTGAACACGACGCCACGAAAGCCCATCTGGCCGCGCAGAATGTCTTCGATCCAGATGCGCGAATAGCCGGCCGGCTGCGGATCAACCGCCGGATAGGCGACGTGCGCCATCATCACGGCCTCCGCGCCCGCCTCGATGGCGTCGGCGAACGGGACGAGATCGGTGCGCAGCAGCTCATCGAGCGAACGCGGGTCGGATGCGCTGTCGAAATGCGTGTCCTCGAGCACCGAGCCGTGTCCCGGGAAATGCTTGATCGTCGCGGCCATGCCGGCGAGGCGCATGCCGCGCAGGTAGGCGAGGCCGAGGTCGGAGACGATCTTCGCTTGCGTGTGGAACGCGCGCTCGCCAATCGCGCGATTGCCGAGGCGCAAGTCGATGACCGGGGCGAAGCTGAGGTCGACGTCGATCGCTCGCATCTCGCTCGCCATGAGCCACGCGTGCTCCTCGGCGAGCGCGAGTGCCTGCTTCGAATCGCGCTCGTAGAGATCGCCGATGCGCGCGAGCGCGGGGAAACGCGTGAAGCCGCCGTCGCGGAAGCGCTGCACGGGCCCGCCTTCCTGGTCGACCGTGATGAGGAACGCATCGTCGCGCAGCGCGCGGATCTGCGCGATGAGGTCGGTCACCTGCTCGCGCGAGGCGAAATTGCGCCGGAACAACGTCACGCCGCTCGTTTCGCGCGTCTCGATCCACGCGCGTTCGGCGGGGTCGAGCTCGAATCCGTTGATGCCAATGACCAGCAAATCAGTCTCCGTTTCTCTCGCTCGCGCTCCAGCGCGACCAGGGATGATGCAGCAGATTGAGATTGTAATAGCGGCGCGCGCCACTGACGTCCTTGCCGAGCCAGTCCGGGCGCGGAAAGGTCGCGTCGACGCTGTCGAGTTCGAGCTCAGCGACGACGAGCCCCTCGTTGTCGCCGTGGAACTCGTCGACTTCGAACGTAAAGCCTTCGACAGGCACATAGTGACGCGTCTTTTCGACGATGCCGTTGCAGAAGTCGCGCAGCATGCGCTCGGCATCGGCGACCGGCACCGGATAGTCGTATTCGATGCGTGCGATGCCGAGGTCGGACGATTTGATGTTGAGCCAGGCCTCATCACCCGCGACACGCACCCGGATCGAGCAGCGCACGCCCGAGTCCGAATTGATCAGGCCCGCGTCGATCAGATAGCCCTGCACCATGCGGCTCGCCCGCTGCGCCTGCGCGCGCCAGCCATCGTTCAGCAGCAGGAATTTGCGTTCGATTTCCAGACCCATCGTCTTGCTCTGCTCTCAGGAAAGAAGAACCGAAAAATCTGGCGCGCTGCTGTCTTCCTTATGTACCGCTTGTGTTCTGAAGCCCCTTGCGTTGCGCGCAGCTTCGCTCACGCGGACTTCGCCTTGCGTTCGAACAGCGCGATCGACTCGACGTGCGCCGTATGCGGAAACATGTCCATCACGCCCGCGCTGGAGAGCTTGAACCCATGGCGCTCGACGAGAATCGCCGCGTCGCGCGCGAGCGACGCGGGGTGACACGAGACGTAGACGACGCGCTGCACGTTGCGCTTCGGCAGGTATTCGAGAATCGCATCGGCGCCCGAGCGCGGCGGGTCGAGCAACAGCAAATCATGATCGGCCTTCGCCCACGACGTCGCGCGCTGGTCGGCGGCGAGGTCTGCGCTGAAGAACGTCGCGTTGTCGATGCCGTTGCGGCGCGCGTTCTCGCCGGCGCGGCGCACGAGGCCCGCATCGCCTTCGACACCGGTCACCTGCGCCGCGCGCCGCGCGAGCGGCAGCGTGAAATTGCCGAGACCGCAGAACAAGTCGAGCACGCGGTCGGTCGGCTGGGGCGCGAGCAGCGCGAGTGCGTGGTCGATCATGCGCCGGTTCATGCCGCCGTTGACCTGGATGAAGTCGAGCGGTCTGAAGTCGAGCGTCACGTCGTACGCGGGCAGGCGGAAGTTCAGCTGCGCATCCTCGGGCCACAGCGGCGCGACGCTGTCGATGCCGCCGGGCTGCAGGAACACGCCGAGGCCCGTCTCCTGTGCGAACGCGATGAGCGCCTGCACGTCGGCCTCGCTCAACGGCTGCAGGTGGCGAAACACGAGGGCGACGAGGTCGTCGCCCGCGGCGATCTCGATCTGCGGAATCTCGCGCTTCGCATCGAGCGACTCGATGAGCGCCGTGATCGCCTCGATGCGACCGCCGACCGCGGGGTCGAGCACGTCGCAATGCTTGATGTCGGCGACGTAGCGGCCGTTGGTCTCGCGGAAGCCCACGAGCACGCGCCCCTTCTTGTCGACGTATTTGACGCTGAGACGCCCCTTGCGGCGGTAGCCCCAGGGCGAGTCGGTCAGAGGCGGCAGCACGTCGCGCGGCTGCAGCTTGCCGATGCGCTCGAAATTCTCGAGCAGCACGCGCTGCTTGGCCGCGATCTGTGCAGCCGGATCGAGGTGCTGCAGCGCGCAGCCGCCGCAGACACCGAAATGGGCGCAGCGCGGCGCGACGCGGTCGGGCGATGCCTGCAGGATCTCCTCGACCACGGCTTCGTCGTAGTGCCGATGCTTGCCGGCGTAGCGCAGTCGCACGCGTTCGCCCGCAAGCGCGCCCGCAACGAACACGGCCTTGCCGGCGACGTGGGTAACGCCGCGACCGTCATGGGTCAGGTCAGTGATGTCTACTTCGAGCGTGGTCATGCCGAGCTTGGTGATGCGTGGGAACCGCGTAGGGCCGCGCATGATACCAGCCCGGCTGCCGACCCGGCCGCCTGCGCTATAGTCCGGGCATGTCCGAGAGCACCTCAACTCCAGGCGCTTGCGCGCCAAGCGTCTACACCCGAGGTGTTAACGCCCGAGGTGTTCACGCCCAGGGCGTTCACGTGCTCCTGGCAGACGACGATCCGGTTAGCCTGCGCTTTCTCGAGAGCGCGCTGCGCGAACTGGGCTGCGTGACGACGGCCGTGGCTGACGGTCGCGCGGCGGTGCTCGCCGCAGGCTGCGAGCGCTTCGACCTGCTGCTGCTCGACCGGCGCATGCCGGGCATGGGCGGTGCCGAACTCCTTGCTGCCCTTCGACGCGGCGGCGTCGGGGCGCCCGCGATCGCGACGAGTGCGGAACTCGACCCGGCGACGCGCGCCGAACTCGTCTCGGCAGGCTACCTCGACGCGTTGCTGAAACCGATCGGCATCGACAGGCTCGCGCGCGCGATCGCCGCGCTCCGGTTGGCACCTGCCCGGCCCGAGGCGAATCCGGCCGCTCGGTGCAGCGGCTCAGCGGGGGCCACGCCCGAGCACGATGCGCTGCCCGAATCCGCAGACGGCCACGCCACGGCGATGGCGCCACCGGCAGCAATGGCATTGCTCGACGATGAAGCGGGCCTGCGCGCCGTCGGTGGCGACGCGAAAACGCTCGCGGCACTGCGCCAGCTGCTGGCCGCGGACCTCGAGGCGCTGACGCGCGAACGCCCCGGCGAACCCGCCGCACTCGCCGAAACGCTGCACCGGCTGCGCGCGGCCTGCCGCTACTGCGGCGCCATGCGGCTCGAGCACGCGGCCGATGCGCTCGAGGCCGTATTGCGCGCGCACAGCAGTGCGGGCGCGTCGACACTGAATGAGTTTTTCGCCTGTTGTGCCGAAACGAGCCACGCTATCGCAGCAAGGCCCCCTCGTTGACGTCGATTGCGGATGATCAGGATCCTTCGCCCGGCGTAGGTCTCGCAGCGGCGCCCGCAAGCATGCTCCACGCACGCAATTCCACGCCACCCAAGTGCTGCGCGATCGCGCCGCGCATGAGGCGTTTCAGCGCGCCTGCGTCCTCGTCGGCCGGGGGGCGATCCTCGGCGAGCGCCAGCAACGCCGCGCCACGCAGGCGCACGCCCGCACCGTTGCCCGTCCACGCGACGGGGCCGGATTCGTGGCGATAGCCGTACTCCCGCTGCGGCAATACCGGCACGCCGGTCTCGCCTTCGACATCGAGTACGAGCCCATAGCCGAGATGCGCGAGCAGGTCGCGCTCGAAGCGGCGCAACGTCCACGCCTGCGCCTCGCCCTGCGCGAGGCGCATCAGCGTCGTCAGGTAGTCCGCGAAGAGATTCGGTTGCGGGTCTTGCCGCGGCGTGAGGCGCAGCACGAGTTCGTTGAGATAGAGCGCGCAGAGCAACGCATCGCCCTGCAGGTCGAATCCGGCGGCGGTCGACTCCACGTGGTTCATCGTGGCGAGTTCGCCGCGACCGCTCCAAGCGAGCTGTACCGGGGTGAGCGGTTGCAACAGTGCCCGCGGGATGCGCGCGCGTTCGCGACGCACGCCTCGCGCGACGAGGCCGATGCGACCGTAGTCGCGCGTGAGGCAGTCGAGCAGCAGCGAGGTCTCGCGATAGGGCCGGCTGTGCAGGATGAAAGCAGGTTGTTGTTCGACACGCATGATGCGAAGCGGCGACCGACGAGCCGGCCTATTCCGAGTAGCCGAAGCGCTGCAACGCCGCTTCGTCGTCCGACCAGTTCTCGCGCACCTTGACCCATAGCTTGAGGAAAACGCGCCGACCGAACAGCCTGTTCATGGCGACGCGCGCTGCGCTGCCGATTTCCTTGAGTTGCTCGCCGCCCTTGCCGATCACGATCGCCTTCTGCCCGTCGCGCTCGACCCAGATCGCGGCGAGAATTTCCGCGACGTCGTCGTCACGATCGGTGAACGACTCGATTTCCACGGTCACCGAGTACGGCAGCTCCTGCGCGAGTCGCAGCATCAACTGCTCGCGGATCAGTTCGGCCGCGAGGAAGCGCTCGCTGCGATCGGTGAACTCGTCCTCGACGAACTGCGCCTCGCCGACCGGCAATTTGGCAATGATGGCGCGCTCGAGGTCGTCGATGCCATCTCGCTTCTGCGCCGAAATGAGGAAGACGTCGGAGTAGAACCCGTCGCTCGCGACCTTCTGCAGATACGGCAACATCTGCTTCTTGTCCTTCTGCGCATCGACCTTGTTGATCGCGAGAAGGCGTGGCCCGGTCGAGTCGGCGAGAATGTTGCGCACGAGCTGGTCTTCGTCGGTCCAGCGTCCGGCCTCGACGAGGTGCACGCAGACATCGGCTTCGCTCACCGCATTGCGCGCGGCGCGATTGAGCTGGCGATTGATGGCACGCGCCGCGTTGGAGTGCAGCCCGGGCGTGTCGAGCAGCAATATCTGCCCCTGCGGGCGCGTCACGATGCCGAGAATGCGGTGGCGCGTCGTCTGCGGCTTCGGCCCGATGATGCTGAGACGCTGGCCGACGAGCGCATTGACGAGCGTCGACTTGCCGACATTCGGCCTGCCGACGATGGCGGCAGTGCCGCAACGAAAACCCGATGCGCTCGCTTCATTGCTCATGGGCGGACTTTGCCACGTATTGACCCGGATCGAAATGGAGAGCACCGAAATGGAGAGAGCAATGGCGCTCGCGAATGCCTCGAACACTAACGCCGGCCGTTGCGATCCTGCACGTTCGCTGGCGCGATTCAGCCAGCCTTCTCATCGAGACTCCGCGCCTGCAGTTGCGCGAGCGCATCTGCGGCCGCGAGCTGTTCGGCGAGGCGACGACTGCTGCCACGCCCGTGGCCGCGCACTTCGCCCGCGGCGATGCTGCAATCGACTTCGAATACCTTTGCGTGATCCGCACCCGTGGTCGCGACCAGTTCGTAGACCGGCAACGGCTTGGCCCGTGCCTGCAGCCATTCCTGGAGGCGCGTCTTCGCATCCTTGTCGTCGGCGACCGCCGCGAGCGACAGCCGCGGCTCGATCAGCCCGCGCACGATCTCGCGGCACGGCTGCCAGCCACCATCGAGGTAGACCGCGGCGACGAGCGCCTCGAGTGCATCGGCGAGAATGGAGTCGCGGCGGAATCCGCCACTCTTGAGCTCGCCGGGACCGAGGCGAAGCTCGTCGCCGAGCGCGAGGCCGCGGGCGACGTCCGCCAGTGCCGGCTCGCTCACGAGGCGGGCGCGCAGGCGCGTCAATTCGCCTTCATCGGCCTTGGGGAAGCGCTCAAAGAGCAGTTCCGCGACGATGACGTTGACGAGCGCGTCGCCGAAAAACTCGAGTCGTTCGTTGTTTTCGGCGCCGATGCTGCGGTGGCTCAGCGCGCGTTCGCGCAGTGCCGCGCTGCGAAACTCATAGCCGATTGGGCTCAATCAAGTGCCCGTTCCGGGCCGCAGAAGGTTTTCGGTGTGGTCAAAGTGCGCGAGCAGTGAAACGTTATAGAGAAACGGTACGACTTTGTCATAGACGATGCGCAGGCGTCGCACGCCGTTGGCCGTCTCGAGCTTCACGCCGTCAGCCGGAATCGTCGCATCGTCGACGTACTGAACCGTGTAGTTGAGGCTCAGATCGCGGCGGATCTGATCGAGCGGCATTTCGGCCGCATTCGGCGAGTTCGCCACCGCCTTCATCGACTTCACCACGCCCATGTATTCCGAATAGACGGGTATCAGCTTCGCCGCCGCGTAACCGAAAAATCCGAGAACCGCCAGCACGATGATCATGCTGATCAAGGTGATGCCCTTCTGCCGATTTCGCATTTGCATGACTGAAAACCCCTATTTGATCAATGTGCCGAGACGTTTGAAGTCGATGCCGTCGTCCCAGTTCATCCATACGACAAACGCGCGGCCGACCAGATTCTCTTCCGGAACGAAGCCCCAATAGCGACTGTCTTCGCTGTTGTCGCGATTATCCCCCATTGCGAAATACTGTCCAGCGGGCACCTTCCACTCGCCTTCCTCGCCCGACCAGGGCGCTTGCAGGATCTGATGCTGAACGCCAGTGAGATTCTCCTCGCGGACGGCCGCGCCGACCATCCGCCGACCTTCGCTGCCCGCACCGACGTATGGACCGATGTAGTTCTGCCCGATCTCCTCGCCGTTCACATAGAGCGTCTTGTTGTGATACGCAATCGTGTCCCCCGGCAGGCCGATGACGCGCTTGATGTAGTTGGTCTTGGTCACCGGCACGATCGGCTGGTTGCACGATTTCATGCTCCGCACTTCGTGACCGTCGACAGTGCACTTGTAGCCCGGATAGATGAAGACGAACACGTCGCCGCGTTTCGGCTCGCCAACCGCGAAAAACTTCGTGTTCAGCACCGGCACGCGCAAGCCGTAGGCGAACTTGTTGACGAGGACGAAATCGCCGACCAGCAATGTCGGCATCATCGAACCGGAAGGAATCTTGAACGGCTCGGCAAGAAACGAACGGAACAGCAGGACGATCAGGATCACCGGGAAGAACGAGCGTGCGTATTCCACGATCGCCGGCTCGCGTACGAGGTTATCGGTAACGAGCTGTTCGCGTGCGCCCGACGTGCCGCCGACCGTATTCGCGATTTCGTTCGCCCGCTGCATGCGCGCGCGGTAGAAAAACAGGCGGTCGACGAGCCAGATGAAGCCAGTGACGAAGGTCAGGATGACCAGCAGCAATGCAAAATCGAAATCCATCTTGGTTCCTGTCGGATCGTTCCTGCCGGAACGGGTTGTTGTTCGTTATTTGTCCATCTGCAGGACGGCGAGAAACGCTTCCTGCGGAATGTCGACGCTGCCGACCTGCTTCATGCGCTTCTTGCCTTCCTTCTGCTTCTCGAGCAGCTTGCGTTTGCGCGAGACGTCGCCGCCGTAGCACTTGGCGAGAACGTTCTTGCGCAGCGCCTTCACGCTCGAGCGCGCGATGATTTGGGCGCCGATCGCCGCCTGGATCGCGATGTCGAATTGCTGCCGCGGGATCAGCTCTTTCATCTTCTCGACGAGGTCGCGACCGCGACGGTCCGCGCTCGTCCGGTGCAGGATCAGCGACAGCGCATCGACGCGATCGCCGTTGATCAAGACGTCGACGCGCACGAGCGGCCCCGCCTGGAACCGTTCGAAATGGTATTCCATCGATGCGTAGCCGCGTGAAACCGACTTGAGCTTGTCGAAGAAATCGAGCACGACTTCGGCGAGCGGAAGCTCGTAGCTGATCTGCACCTGGCTCGCCATGTAGTTGATCGAGCGCTGCACGCCACGCTTCTCTTCGCACAACTTAATGACGTTGCCGATGTATTCGGGCGGCGTGAGCACATTCGCGACGATGATCGGCTCGCGCACTTCCTCGATGTACTGCACGGGCGGCAATTTCGCCGGGTTGTCGAGCGAGATCACGCTGCCGTCAGTCTTCAGCACCTCGTAGATGACCGTCGGCGCGGTCGTGACGAGATCGAGATCGTATTCGCGCTCGAGCCGTTCCTGGATGATCTCCATGTGCAACAGGCCTAGAAAGCCGCAGCGGAAGCCGAAGCCCATCGCCTCGGAGCTCTCCGGCTCGAACACGAGCGCGGCATCGTTGAGCTTGAGCTTCTCGAGCGCCTCGCGCAGGTTCGGATAGTCGTCGGCGGCCACCGGGAAGAGGCCGGCGAATACCCGCGGCTGCATCTGCTGGAAACCCGGCAGCGGCTTGTCCGCCGGCTTGTTCGCCTGGGTCAGCGTGTCACCTACCGGCGCGCCGTGCACGTCCTTGATCGACGCCGTGACCCAGCCGACCTCGCCCGCGCGCAGCGCGTCCTTCTGCTGGCGTTTGGGCGTGAACACGCCGACCTCGCCGACTTCATGGCTGCGCCCGGTCGACATCACGAGCAGCTTGTCGCGCGGCCGAATCTCGCCCTGCATCACGCGCACGAGCGAAACGACGCCGAGATAGTTGTCGAACCAGGAGTCGATGATCAGCGCCTGCAGGCGGTCCGTGTCGCGTGGCTTCGGCGGCGGGATGCGCGCGACGATCGCCTCGAGCACCTCGACGACGTTCAGGCCCGTCTTCGCGCTGATCGCGATCGCGTCGCTCGCGTCGATGCCGATGACGGCTTCGATTTCTTCCTTGACCTTGTCGACGTCGGCGGTCGGCAGATCGATCTTGTTGAGCACCGGCACGACTTCGAGGCCGAGTTCGACGGCGGTGTAGCAGTTCGCGACCGACTGCGCCTCGACGCCCTGCGCAGCGTCGACGACGAGCAGCGCGCCCTCGCATGCGGAGAGCGAGCGGCTCACCTCGTAGCTGAAGTCGACGTGGCCCGGCGTGTCGATGAAGTTGAACTGGTAGGTCTTGCCGTCGAGCGCCTTGTACGGCAGCGAGACGGACTGCGCCTTGATCGTGATGCCGCGCTCGCGTTCGATCGGATTCGAGTCGAGCACTTGCGCCTCCATCTCGCGCGCCTCGAGGCCGCCGCACAATTGGATGATGCGGTCGGCGAGCGTCGACTTGCCGTGGTCGACGTGGGCAATGATGGAGAAGTTGCGGATGAGATCCATGAGAGACTATGAGGCCCCCGGCAACGGGAAGGCCGGCAAAACGAGCATTATCGCATGAAGGCGTACCTTTTTGCGGTCGCACAAATAAAATCGGGCCCCGCAGGGCCCGATCCGTTTTTTCTTGCAAACCAATCGATTAGCCGTTCTTGGACTTCGGCACGGCGATCGTGATGAACTGCGTCGCTTCGTTGCGCTTGACGAGCAGCATCACCGAGTCGCCCGGCTTGACGTCCTTCACCGCCGCATGGAACTCGTTGGCAGACCTGACCGGCTGGCGTCCGACCATGAGCACGATGTCGCCGGACTGCAGGCCCGTGCGCTGAGCCGCGCCGCCGACCCGCGAGATGACGACGCCGTTCTGGTCCTTGAGGCCGAGTTCCTTGCGCTGCTCGCCCGTCATGTCCTCGACCGCGAGGCCGAGCGCATTGGCCTTGTGCGTGGCACCGCTGCTGCCGCCCGTCGTGAGGCTCGCGAGCGTCGCCTTGTCGGCCGGCAGTTCGCCGACCGTGACCGGCAGCGTGAGCGTCTTGCCGTCGCGGAACACCTTGAGCTGGGCCGTGCTGCCCGGCTTGCTCACGCCGACAAGCATCGGCAGGTCGGAAGACTGGTCGATCGGAGTGCCGTTGTAGGCGAGGATCACATCGCGCGGCTGCACGCCGGCCTTGGCGGCCGAACCATCGGGTGACACCTGCGCGACGAGCGCGCCGCCCACCTGCGGCAGGCCGAGGTTTTGCGCGGCGTCACGCGTGACGTTCTGGATCTGCACGCCGATCATGCCGCGCGCGACGTGGCCGGTGCTCTTGAGCTGTTCGACCGTGTTCATCGCAAGGTTGATCGGCACCGAGAACGAGACGCCCATGTAGCCGCCCGTGTTCGAGTAGATCTGCGAATTGATGCCGACCACCTGGCCGTCGAGATTGAACAGCGGCCCGCCCGAATTGCCGCGGTTGATCGGCACGTCGGTCTGGATGAACGGCACGTATTGCTCGCCGCGTCCGTTGCTGCTGCGACCGACGTAACTGACCACGCCATGCGTCACCGAATGATCCATCGCGAACGGCGAACCGATCGCAACGACCCACTGGCCGGGCTTGAGTTTCGACGAATCGCCGATGGCCACGGCGGGCAGGCCGGTTGCATTGACCTTGAGCAGCGCCACGTCCGACTTGTCGTCGGTGCCGACGATCTTGGCATCAAGTTCGCGGCGGTCGGAGAGGCGCACGACGACCTTCTCGGCGCCGGAGACGACATGGTTGTTCGTCAGGATGTAGCCATCGGAGGAAATGATGAAGCCCGATCCGAGGGACTCGCCACCGAAGCGCGGATGTCCTGGCGGCATGCCGGGCCCGCCCGGTCCGAAGAAGCGACGCAGGATGTCGGGCATGTCCTGCTGATCTTCGTCGTCGCCGTCATCGCTCTGCTTGGCGGTGTCGGACTCGCCCTGCGTCGCCGTCACGTTGACGACCGACGGGCCGTTCTTTTCGACGAGCTGGGTGAAGTCGGGCAGATCCGCGTGCGCCGAAGCGGCGCCAACCGCGAACAGCACGAAGGCACTGAAGGTGAGTAGGTTGCGCATGAAGTACCTCGAGAGAAATGTTGCACTGAATCTTCGCAGACCCGATGAGTCGGCAGCGAAAATTAGATTGCGGCAAATGATTCGGGTTCCAATGGGCACGGACGATATTTTCCGCGCCGTCAGCATGCATTAAGCGAACGAACCGGATCAACGCGGCTTCGATCGGTGCCGGGCTCGATCGGTGCCGGGCTCGATCGGTGCCGGGCTCGATCGGTGCCGGGCTCGATCGGTGCCGGGCTCGATCCGCGCCGGTTCAATCAGCGCCGGCGCGACGTGGACGTTTACTTCTGCGGCGCGCCGCTCTGAACCGGCAGCGGCGCATCTACGCGGTGCGTCTGCGGATTGACGTAGAGGACATACGGCGCGGAGCCCTGCGAGAAATAGTCGCGTGGAACGATACTGCCGTCCGGCGCGTACAGGTTCTCGAGCACCGTCTCGTCGCTCGCCTGCATGAGGCCGCCATTGGCGTTCGGATTCGTCAGGCTGGGCAACTGCAACGGCAGATAGGCCTGACGCGCCACGGGCGCCGGCGCGGTCGCGCTTTGCGCAACCATCGAGCCCACGGTCGACCGTCCGCCCGGTGCGCCGTGCTCGCCGACCGGCCCCGAAACGACCAGTGCGACGACCGCCACGGCCGCGGCGATCGCGCCGCCGCCGACCCAGCGCATCGCGCCGTAGCGACGCAACGCGGTCTGCCCGATCGCAACATGGGTGACAGCGTCCGCATCGAGCCGAGCGAGAATGCCCTGGCTGAAGTCCGCACGCAGCGGCAGAACGACCTCGCGGCGCAAGGTCGCGCTGATCACGTGGTAGCTCGACCAGCGTCGCGCCAGATCCGATTCTGCTTCGATGCTGCGCAGCAGGAAACGCACCTGGTCGTGCGCGAGTTCGCCGTCCATCAACGCCGACAGTTGTTCGCCGAACGGTTCGGCGCGACCGGCGAGGGAAATTTGCCTGATTTGGTCACTCATGATCGTTACCTTGCATATCGGAGAGCAGCGGGCGGAGCTTCTGGTCGATCGCGTCACGGGCCCGGAAGATGCGCGAACGCACCGTGCCTATCGGGCAGTCCATCTTTTCTGCGATCTCCTCGTAGCTCAATCCGTCCACCTCACGCAGCGTAATTGCCGTTTTCAATTCTTCCGGTAGCTGTTCGACCGTGTCGAAGACCGTTTGTTCAATTTCCTGACGCAAAAGTTCGTGTTCCGGCGTCGCCCTGTCCTTGAGCCAGGCGCCGCCGTCGAGCAGAACCGCGTCGTCGACCGCGATGTCGTCCTTCGGCGGCCGCCGTCCCTGCGACACGAGGTAGTTCTTCGCGGTGTTGATCGCGATCTTGTACATCCACGTGTAGAACTGGCTGTCGCCACGGAAGTTGCCGATCGCGCGGTAGGCGCGAATGAACGCTTCCTGGGCGACATCCTGGCATTCGCTCCAGTCGGAGATGTAGCGCGAAATCACGCTGACGAGCTTGTGCTGATACTTGCGTATCAACAGGTCGAAAGCGCGCTTGTCTCCCTTCTGGACCCGTTCTACCAGGGCATGATCCTGGTCGGTCTGACCCAAGTCGTCTGTCTCGCCCATTCGGGCTTGGCTCCGTTCGTTCACGACCCGATCAAGCCGGAATGCTAGACCCTGTGCCGTCATAAATAGTTCCGCTTCGCTGTCATGCGCAAGACCCCTTGAGCGCGGAAACCCGCCCCACGAATATGGGACGCCGCTCAGGCCCAAAGGTTCCCGCAAAAACCATGACATGCGGGCGCCCCTTGCACGGATCAACGTGGTCGCATTGACCCTGCTCGGTGCTTGGCCGGATTATAGGCCCAGTAATTTGCAAATCCCCGCGCCCGCGAGCCCACCGCCCAGGGAGTGTCGGTGGCGATGAGCCCGGGCGTCGGGCCGACGAAAACGACGGGTACTGACGTACACTCCGAATCGTGTCCGGCAGATCCGTCCAGCACGCCCGTCGGCTGACGCGAGGCCACGGCGATCCAGGGCCGGGAGGCCCCGGATTTCATGTAGTTCGCATCATCTAGTTCGCATCATCAAGCTTGCAATGGAACCGAACCATGTTTGAAGGCCTGCGCTTCGCCCACTGGAAAACCGAAATCGGCGCCGACGGCATCCTCGTGCTGACATTCGATCGCGCGGATGCCTCGGTCAACGCATTCAACCGGGACGTGCTCGACGAACTCGCCCAGATCACCGAACGGCTGTCGTTCGAGCCGCCCAAGGGCGTCGTCATCCGCTCGGGCAAGGCCGACGGCTTCATCGCCGGCGCCGACATCCGCGAGTTCGAGCAGTTCGCCAAGCAAGGCCGCATCCTCGCGAGCATCGAGAACGGCCAGCGCGTGTTCCAGAGCATCGCCCGCCTCAAATGCCCCACGGTCGCCGCGATCCATGGCTTCTGCATGGGCGGCGGCACCGAAATCTCGTTGGCCTGCCGCTACCGCGTCGCCTCGCGCGATCCGAAAACGAAGATCGGCCTTCCCGAAGTCAATCTCGGCATCATTCCCGGCTGGGGCGGCACCGCGCGCCTGCCGCGACTCATCGGCGCGACCGAAGCCTTGCCGATCATGCTCACGGGACGCGCCCTGTCCGCCGATGCGGCCAAGGCCGTCGGCCTCGTCGATGCGCTCGCCTCGCCAGAACTGCTCGTCGCGACGGCAAAGGAATTGATCGAACATCCGCCGTCGCGCTCGCTCGAGCAACGGGCGAAAGCCTGGGCGACGAATCTCTGGCCCGTGCGCCAGATCCTCGCGACTATCATGGTCAAGCAGACCGCGGCGAAGGTGCGCAAGGACCAGTACCCCGCCCCGTTCGCGCTGATCGACGTCTGGCGCCGCGGCGGATCGAGCATCACGCAACGCCTCAAGATCGAGGCCAAGGCCGTCGCGAAACTCGCGGCAACGCCGACGGCAGCCAACCTGATCCGCGTGTTCTTCCTGCAGGATCGTCTCAAGAAAATGGGCAGCGGCGACTCGGGCATCACCCGCGTCCATGTCGTCGGCGCCGGCGTCATGGGCGGCGACATCGCCGCGTGGTGCGCGCTGCGCGGCTTCGACGTGACCCTGCAGGATCGCGAGATGAAGTTCATCCAGCCCGCGCTCGATCGTGCACAGGAGCTGTTCGCGAAGAAGCTCAAGACGCCCGAGCGCATCGCGCCGGTCGCAGCCAAGCTCAAGGCCGACGTGGACGGCAGCGGCATCGCCGGCGCCGATCTCGTGATCGAGGCGATCTTCGAAAATCTCGAGGCGAAGGAAGCGCTGTACAAGAAGACTGAGCCCGCGATGAAGGCGACCGCGTTGCTCGCGACGAACACGTCGAGCATCCCGCTCGATGAGTTGCGCAAGGCGGTCGATGCGCAGGGCCGCTTCCTCGGACTGCACTATTTCAATCCTGTCGCGCAGATGCCGCTCGTCGAGATCGTGCGCCAGGATCATCTCGACGCTGCAAACGAGGCGCGCGCGCTCGCGTTCTGCAAGAAGATCGACAAGCTGCCGATTCCGGTCAAGGGCACACCCGGCTTCCTCGTCAACCGCATCCTCATGCCCTACCTGCTCGAATCGATGCGCCTGTACAAGGAAGGCGTGCCGGGCCCGGTGCTCGACAAGGCGGCGAAGAAGTTCGGCATGCCGATGGGCCCGATCGAACTCGCCGACACCGTCGGTCTCGACGTCTGCGCGTCGGTCGGCAAGGAAGTCGGCGAATATCTCGGCCTCGAAATCCCCGAAGGCTTCGACGCGTTGATCGCCGAGGGCAAGAAGGGCAAGAAGACCGGCGAGGGCCTCTACAAGTGGGAGAACGGCAGGCCGGTCAAGCCCGAGGTCGATCCCCATTACAAGGCGCCCGACGACATCACCGAGCGCATGATCCTGCCGATGCTCAACGAGTCGGTCTCGTGCCTGCACGACGGCGTCGTCGACGATGCCGACCTGCTCGACGCCGGCGTGATCTTCGGCACGGGCTTCGCGCCGTTCCGCGGCGGCCCGATCCAACACATCCGCAGCGAGGGCGCAGACAAGGTCAAGGCGCAACTCGATGCGCTCGCGACGAAGTACGGCAAGCGCTTCGAGCCGAAGGCCGGTTGGGACAACCCCGCGTTGAAGGCGGGCTGACGTCACGTCGAAGCAAATCAGGGACACCGCGACGCCGCACCGGCATCGCAAGAGGAGCAGTCGTGGGAGCAACCGTGATGGATGAAGCCGCACGCCTCCGTTATCTGCGCATAGCACTCGTCGTCGCCGGCGTCGCGTGCCTCGCGTTGTATCCGTTGATGCTCCTGTGGCCGTCGGGCTGGGCCTGGCATTCGGGTTATTCCGACTACCCGCTCATGATCGTCGGCATCTACGCAACGCTCGGCGTCTTCCTGCTCGTCGCATCGCGCGACCCGCTCGCGCATCGAAGTCTGATCTGGTTCGCGGTATGGTCGAGCTTCGTCCACGGGGCAATCATGACCGTGCAATCGTTCGCCCACCCGGGCCATATCGGCCACCTGCTCGGAGACGTGCCGGCGCTGTTCGTCGTTGCCGCGGCGATCGCATGGCTGATGCCGCGCGCGGACGCACGCTAGCTTCGACGCCATGACGGCCCACGAGCGGGGCTGATCATCTCAGACGCGGATCACCTGACATCGGTCACGCCGACGTGGATCGTGCCGACGTCGATCGCGCCGACGCAGATCGCGGCGGCTTGGATCACGGCTGACGCCGATCACAATCGATCGCGCTTGCGCGCATAGAACCACGTCGCGACGAGGCACAGCACGATCCATGCAGTAAGCACGAGCGCGACGAGCATGAGCAACTCCTTTTTGCCATACCGAAGGTGTGCGCCAGCTCCCGCCCCTTGTCGTTCCTGCGCGCCTTGCCACCCCGTTTGAGTACACTCGCGGGGCGTGTTGGTTCCTCAACGGATGGAAATTCTTGCGATGGTCGACAAAAAGATCTGCATCGTCGGCGCGGGCCTCGTCGGCGCGCTGCTCGCGGCGCTGCTCGCGCAACGCGGTTTCGCCGTCGAAGTCTTCGAGCGCCGCCCCGATCCGCGCAAGTTCGGCTTCCTCGGCGGCCGCTCGATCAATCTCGCGCTCGCCGAGCGCGGCTGGCACGGCTTGCGGCTCGCAGGCCTCAGCGAGACGCTCAAGCCGCTCGCGGTGATGATGCGCGGTCGCATGGTCCATGACGTCGAGGGCAACACGAATCTGCAACGCTACGGTCGCGACGACTCGGAAGTGATCTGGTCGATCAACCGCGGCGCGCTCAATATGGCGCTGCTCGACGCAGCCGAGGCGGCCGGCGCGCGCATCTCGTTCGATCATCGCCTCGAATCGGTCGCGTGGGCGGACGATGCCGATGCGAATTCGACGCTGCGCTTCCATGACGATCGCGGCAACACGACGTCGTCGCATTCCGCCCGCTGCATCATCGGCGCGGACGGCGCCGGCTCGGCGCTGCGTCATGCGATGAATCAGCGCAGCGATCTCGGCGAGCGCTTCGAGCCGCTCGATCACGCGTACAAGGAACTCGAGATTCCCGCGCAATCGGGCGCGCACAAGTTCGCGATGGAAGCGAACGCGCTGCACATCTGGCCGCGCGGCAACTACATGTGCATCGCGCTGCCGAACGCCGAAGGCAGTTTCACGGTGACGCTGTTCCTGCCGAACGAGGGCGACCCGAGCTTCGCCACCGTGCGCAATGGCAGCGATGCGCGAGCGCTGTTCGCGCGCGACTTCAAGGACGCGCTCGCGCTGATCCCCGATCTGCAGCACGACTTCGACGCCAACCCGACGGGCCTCCTCGGCACGCTCTACCTCGAACGCTGGCGGCTCGGCGGCCACGCACTGCTCGTCGGCGATGCGGCGCACGCGATCGTGCCGTTCCACGGTCAGGGCATGAATTGCGGGTTCGAAGATGCGGTCGAGCTCGCGGAGCTGCTGCAGAAGTCGAACGCGAACTTCGCCGACGCGTTCGCGGAGTTCGAGCGGCGACGCAAGCCCAACGCAGACGCGATCGCGGCGATGGCGCTGGAGAACTACGTCGAGATGCGCGATCGCGTCGACGACGCCGACTTCCTGCTAATGCGCGCGCTCGAACGCGTGCTCGCGGCGCGCCATCCGGGCAGATTCGTGCCGCGCTACTGGATGGTGACGTTCACGCGCCTGCCTTATGGAGTTGCGTTCGAGCGCGGCGAAATACAGAGCGGCATCTTGCGCGAACTCACCGCTGGCAAATCGCGCATCGAGGACGTCGATCTCGAACGCGCCGATGCGCTCGTCGCCGAACGCTTGCCCCCGCCGCCCGGATAACCCAGCCCCACCGAGCAGATCGCGTCAACGACCCCGTATCGGCGCTGCGGACTCATACGCGATCGCCAGTCGTGTCGGCCCAGCAAGATCAGTTGCCGCAGGAAGAAGATCCCGTCAGACGCGCGATCGGCTGCGCGATCGACCATGCGCCACTCAACGGACTCGCGAGAATGAGGCTGCTCGCGTACGTTCCCGCGGTGGCGCTCGCGTAGTTGATGGCCAGCGTGCCCAACGGCCGCGTCGTCACGGCGACGTAATCGCAGACGGGACAGAATCCATGGTTCTGCGTGAGCGGAAGTGTGCTGCTCGCTGCAAACGGAGAGACCGAGCCGCTGCCCCAGCGCGCGATGCCGACATCGTCGTAGAAATAGAATGCGGCGAATTGCAGGTCCGGCAGCGCCCCGACGTCCATGCCGTAGCCCGACTGCGCTGGCGCGTACCAGGCGCCGTTGAAGTTCGTCGCGACGCCAGCGAACGTCGGACAAGCGCCCGCGCCGAGTCGCGTGAAGCGCTCGCTGCCGGCGACGCCGTCGAGGTGCCAGGAAAACACGGCGTCGTTGCCGTCGATGGGCGTCAGCACGACATCACCGACGAGCGTGCGCGAATTGACCTTCGTGCCATCCCAGTTCACGCGCAGCAGCGGCGCGGACCACGCAGGCGACGCCGGCGCAGGCGCCTGCGCCTGATACCAGGTCGGCGTGCCGTCCTCGAGATACGTGTACCAGTCAAGCCCCTGCTGGCCCGAGACCTGGCTCAGGAAAATGCCGTGTCCCGAGCGCTGCGGATCGTAGTACGCACCGGGGACCACCTGCGACGACGCCGCGTCCGCGTATTTGAAGCCCACGCTGAAAGTTGACGACTGTGCTGCGTTGCCCGCGACGGCCGCGCCCAGATACCAGCGCCCCGGCGTCACCGCGATGTCCTGAATGACGGCAGCGCCGGAGGCGGCGGCGCTCCACGACACGGTTGTCGCATCCGGCGCGGGACCATCGACGATTTGCGCAGTGTTCGAGAACGGCGGGAAGTCGACGCGCGTCGCCGAGAAGTTCATTGCGACGGATGCCGATGGCGACGCGTTCACCGTCACACTCATCGTCGAAACGCCCTGCGGTACGTCGACGAACGTGCGCGTCATCGCCTCGCCCGGATTGAGTTGCACGAGGTAGTTCGCGCCCGGCACGAGCGCGCCGAAGCTGTGCGGACTCGCGGGGTCGATCGTCAGCGCAACCGGCACGAGGCCGGACTGTCCGCTCAATCCGGCAGCGCCATCGACGAGCGCCGCGCCGAAATAGCGGCCAGCCGCCGGCAGGTTCCACGCGAGGCGCGCGGAGAACGGCGCTGACGCCGCGACGTGCCCAGGTCCCGTGACGATCGCGTTGCCGGCCGGATGCAGCGCGCTCACGTACGGCTGCGCCGTTGTGACGTTCGTCGTAAAGGTGCCGCCGCCTTTGCCGAACGTGTCGACGATGATCCACACCGGCAATAGGGGCGGCTGCATGACGCCGGCGAGGTCGATGATGCAACGCGCCGACGCACCGCCGGCCGTTGTCGAGCTCTTGCACAGCTGCTCCGACTGTTCGGGTACGCCATCGTTGTTCGTGTCGATGCCCGCGATGAGGTCGACCTCCAGTGCGTCGGGCGTCGTTACCTCGATGAATTGCACGCGACCGTTCGCCATGACGAGATTGTCGACGCCCGCGGTCTGCGGCGCGTGCGGCAGCAGGATCACCTGCTTGCCGGCTCCTGGCAGTGTGTAGAGCGTGCCCGGCGAAGGATCGTTCGGCAGCTGCAGCGTCTGCGTCGCCCCCGTGACGAAGGTCGTCGCTGCGAACGTCGCGCTCGGCAACGCAGGCAGGCCGCTCAGGCTGAGCATCGTGTTGCCGCTCAATGCCTGCGTGGCGACGTCGAGGAACGCGGGTGCACTGCCAGGATCCGCAAATACCGCTGCGGTCAGCGCGAAATCGTTTGCGGCGCTGCCGCCGCCCGTCTTGTGCAGACGCACGTTGCCGGCCACCCAGGTTTTCGGCAGGCGCGGATCGCTGACGTCGATCGAAATCGTCAGAGCCTGCGTCGCCCCCTGCGCAAGCGTGAACTCGGTGGGCGTGACGGTGATGTGCGCACCGATCGTCGCGCTCGTCGCCACCTCCCACGTGCCGCCGCCAGACAGGTCCGCCACCGTGCGCGAGAAGCTGCAGGACTGGAAGCAGTGCTCGTTCGTGAGGCCCGCGCGATTGAGCAGGCGCAGGTTGCCGTGATGCAAGGGGTCGTTGCCCCCCGCGTAGAAATCGCCGCCAGCGAGGGGCAGATACAAGCCGGCATTCGCGGCTCGCGCCGGTTGTGCGCGGCCCGCCCCGGCGTCGACCGGCGATGCGGGCGTGACACCGTCTGCTCCACGCACGCTGCCAGCGAGAGCGGTGCCCATTAGCGCCGACTCGACCTGCGCCGGCCCCCAATCGGGATGGGCCGAGAGCAGAAGCGCCGCGGCGCCCGCGACGTGCGGGCTCGCCATCGATGTGCCGGTGAGGATCGCGAGGCCGCCGCCCGTGTTGGCCGCGGAGAGGATGTTCGTGCCGGGCGCGGTGATGTCGGGTTTCAGCACGCCGCCGCTGAAACCGTACGGCCCGCGCGAACTGCTCGCGTTGAGGACGTCGCCGAGCGAATCCATGAGCGCCGCGGTCGCGGCGGTGATCGTACCGCGGTGTGAGCCGCTGCGCGCGAGCCACTGCTCGAGTCGCTGTCCCTCGTCGTAGCCGAGATGCACGGCGGGAAGGAAGTGGTTGTCGGCGACGACGCTCTCGCCGTCGCTCGCGGCGTTCGCGAGGATCATCCCGCCCGCGCCGGCCGCGAGCACGTTGTAGCCCTTCTCGACGCGCGCATAGACGCCGCGATCGCAGACGACGATCTCGCCATGGAACGTGCCCTGCGCAAACGGATTGCTCGCGCCGCTCGGCGTCACGCCCTGGGTCGCGCCCTTGCCGCACAGTGCCGAACCGAAATTGCCCGCGTAGACGATATCGGCGGGGCCGTAGCCGGACGAAAGACTCTGGCCGGCGAGATCCGCCGGCGCGCCATCGGCGCCAGAGAGCGCGCTCAGCGCGTTGCCGAACTGGCGATTGTGTGTCGCGTTCGCGACCGCGACGACCCACGGCGCATACGCCGGGTCGCTCACGGTGTTCGCGCCGGGCCCCTCGTTGCCCGCGGCCGCGACGACGACGATGCCGGCCGCGCGCGCCGCGAAGAACGCCGCGACGTCGTTGTTGCCCTGGTTGAGCATCACGTACGGGTCGGCACCGTCGCCGCCGATGGAATAGTTGATCACGTCGACGTTGTCGGCAATCGCCTGATCGATCGCTCCGACGAGCCACGACTCGCTGCAGGTGCCGTCGCTGCCGGGATCGAGCGGCTGCGCGTTGCACGCCTTGTACATGATGACGTTCGCATGCGGCGCGACGCCCGACACCGGGCGGCTGATGCTCTGCGTATAGCCGTGCAGGGTCGCCGTCGTCGCGTTGCCTGCGGCGATGCCGGAGACATGGCTGCCGTGGCCGGCGACGTCGATCCCCGAGGTGCCCTCGCTGCTGAAATCGTAGATGCCGATCAGCTTGTCGTTGCACGCCGCCTGGCCGCTCGCGCACAGGCCGTAATACCTGCCGCGCGGATTGGCCACCTTGTAGCCATCGGGCCCGGTTGCCGCGAACGACGGGTGCGTCGGATTGATCCCGCTGTCGATGATGCCGATGACGACGCCATCGCCCTTGCTCGCAGCGACGCCATCCACCTGGCCTTGCCACAGGACGTCCGCGCCGATCCACTGCGGTCCCGCGTCGGTGAGCAGGTGTTGCGTGCGCTCCTTCGAAATCGCCTTCACGCCCGGGAGTGTCGCGAGCTGCGCGGCCTCGGCGTCGCTCAGCTCGAGCGACATGCCGTTGATCGCATAGCGGTAGACGTGGCTCGGCGCGAGCGGGCGGCCGAGCACGCCGCTCGCGAAACTGAGCAGCGCGCCGCGCCTTGCATCCAGACCACGCAGGTAGGCCTTGCTCGCGGATGCTGCGAGCGCGGCGCGCATCGCCTGTCGTTCGCCTGTCGCGCTGGTCGCGCCATTCGTGCCGACACGCTGCGCGTGCACGCGATTCTGTGCATCGGCGACGAGCGGCGCGTCGGTGAGGGCGATCATGTAGGTCGCGCGCGCAGATTCGCTCGCGCGGCCGATGCCAGAGCTCATCGCCGCGGCCGCCGACAACGCCGCAACGATCCGCCAACGCCCACTTGCAATCCGCACGATCCGTCTCCTCCGCCTCGTCGGCAGTGTCCCGCTTGCATCGGTCGGACGTCAACGTCACGCTTCGCACGTGCCGAACGCGTCACCTTCCATGCGGGAATCCGCCATTCGCGAAGTCGTCGATGCCTATCGCGCGGCGACGTATGCGATTCGCCTGTCGGGCGGTCGACGCGTCGTGCTGCGCATCGGTGCGCTCATGCCGTCGGAGCTTCGTGCGCTTCTGGATTCCGCCACCACGCCGCAGGATGCGCTTCTCCCTCACGAAGCCGTTGCGATCGCCGCTGACCCGCGCCGCGCGGTCGCGGACGCCGCGGATGCCACCACGCTCGGCGCCAACACGGGCCTCATCGCGGCGGGCCGCATCACCGCGGGCCTCATCACCGCGTGGAATCCGTTCTCGCAGGCGACGCCGCTGCGCGAAAATCGCGCACGCCAACGCGAACTGCTCGCGCGCCTGCGCGAGCGCGCCAAGCGCGTGCTCCCGGCCAGCGGCTTCGACGTCGGCTGGCGCGAGCCGGGCTTCGCAGCTTTCGCGATCGACGCCGAGGCGCTGGACGATCTCGCCCGCACGTTCCGGCAGAACGCGATCGTCACGTTTGGCGCTGGCGATCATGTGCGCCTACGCTTATATCGCGACGACTGGCGCGACGCGCTCGCGAACAGCGACGTGGATCTCGCTCCACCCGCGCGCGGCTGACAATGCGGCGGTCGTCTATGCCGCCGTTGCAGCGATGCGCTAGCATGCGCGCCGGATGAACGCCGTCGATCTCGCCGACCACCCACCCCTGCTCGCCGTGCGCGCGCTGGCGTATGCGCGCAACGACGAGGCGATTTTCGGCCCGCTCGATTTCACGCTGAACCCTGGCGAGATCGTACTCGTCGAGGGCGACAACGGCAGCGGCAAGACCACGTTGCTCAAGGTGCTCTCGGGGCTGCTCGTGCAGACGTCGGGCGAAGTGCTGCTGCACGGCAATGCACTGACGCTCGCGAAGCTGTCGCAACAGGTCGCGATGCTCGGCCACCTGCCCGGCCTCAAGATGGAATTGTCGGCGATGCAGAACCTGCGTTTCGCCGTCGGCCTCGGCGGCATCCGCCCGGGCATCACGCCCGCCATCGCGCTCGCGGGCGTCGGGCTCGCGGGTTTCGAGGACCAGCCGCTGCGCCTGCTCTCTGCGGGACAGAAGAAGCGCGTCGCGCTCGCGCGGCTGCTGCTCGTGCCCGCGGCGCTGTGGCTGCTCGACGAACCGTACGCCAACCTCGATCGCGAAGGCATCGGCCTCGTCAATCGACTGCTCGAAAGCCACGGTCGCCGCGGTGGCGCCGCGTTGATCACGTCGCATGGCGCGTACGCGTACACATCAGGCACGCCGCGCCGCATCGCGCTGCGGCCCGAGAGTGGCGAACGCAAGACCGCCGCCGAAGCACGGGCCGCCGCAACCGGAGCGTCAGCTTGAAACCGGGCAGCGTATCGGCAGCATGTCGCGCGCTCGTCACACGCGACCTCGCGCTCGCCTGGCGGCGCCGCAGCGACGCGCTCAATCCTCTCCTGTTTGCGCTGATCGTCGTCGCGCTGTTTCCGTTCGCGCTCGGCCCCGAGACCGCCGTGCTCGAACGCATCGCCGCCGGTACGATTTTCGTCGCCGTGCTTCTGGCGGGCCTGCTCTCGCTCGACCAACTGTTCCGCAGCGACCTCGAAGACGGTTCGCTCGAACAACTCGTGCTCTCCCCGCATCCGCTTTCGCTGCTGCTCGCGTGCAGGATCGCGGTGCACTGGTTGACGACCGCGCTGCCGGTGCTCGTCGTCGCGCCGCTGCTCGCGTTGCTGCTGCATCTACCCGCGAACGTCCTGCCAGTACTGCTCGCCGCACTCGCGCTCGCGACGCCGTTGTTGAGCCTGATCGGCGCCGTCTGCGTTGCGCTGACCGTCGGACTGCGGCGCTCTGGTATGCTGTTGACGCTGCTCGTGCTGCCGCTGCTCGTACCGGTATTGATCTTCGGCGCGGGCGCGTGCTCGGCGGCGCAGGTCGGTCTGCCGTTCGCGGCGCCGCTGCTCTGGCTCGGCGCGTGGCTCGTGCTCGCCGTGGTGCTTGCGCCGCTCGCCACGGCTGCAGCCTTGAGGATTTCGTTGACGTAGGAACATTGCCATCGTCGTTCTCGCACCTGCGCGACACACGCGCGGCTTCGCACGATCGGCTACGCTTCTCGCAGCCGGTCGGATCGCAGGGACGACGAACAAATCGATGAATACGCTCACTCTCTGGTTCCACAAGTTCGGCTCGCCACCTACGTTCTACCGCGTGGCGGGGCTCGTCCTGCCGTGGCTCTACGCGACGGCGCTCGTCGCGGGCGTGATCGGCCTCTACGGCGGCCTTTTCATCGCGCCGGCCGACTACCAGCAGGGCGAATCGTTCCGGATGATCTACGTGCACGTGCCGTGTGCGTGGATGAGCCTGTTCGGCTACGCGTTCATGGCGGCGAACGGTTTCATCGCGCTCGTGTGGCGCATCAAGATTTCGGAAACGCTCGCCATCGCGAGCGCGCCGGTCGGCGCAGCGTTCACGTTCATCACGCTCGTCACGGGCTCGCTCTGGGGCAAGCCGATGTGGGGCACATGGTGGACCTGGGACGCACGCCTGACCTCAGAACTCGTGCTGCTGTTCCTCTACCTCGGCGTGATGGGCCTGCACGGCGCGATCGAGGACGCACGCCAGGCGGCACGCGCGGCCGCGTTCCTCGCTCTCGTCGGCGTCGTCAACCTGCCGATCGTGCATTACTCGGTGGTCTGGTGGAACACGCTGCATCAGGGCACGACGGTGAGCCTCATGGGCCAGTCGCACATCACGGGCAGCATGCTGTGGCCGTTGCTGACGATGGCATTCGCGACGCACGTATACTTTTTTGCAAGCGTCGCCGCGCGTGCGCGCGCGTCGCTGCTCTCGCTAGAGTCGGGCAAGGACTGGGTGCGCGAGATCGCGCTCGCAGCTACCACCCGCGAGGTGCCTTCACATGGCTGAGTTCCTCGGCATGGGCGGTTACGCCGGTTACGTCTGGAGCGCATACAGCGTGTTCTTCGTCGTGCTGCTCGCCGACGCGCTGATCCCGCTGTGGCAACGCCGCAGCGCGCTGCGCGAACTCGCGGCGCGGCTCCGGCGCGAGGCCGCGCGCGGCGCCTCCGCGTCTGCGGCCGTTTCAGCTTCAGGCCAGCCCTCCGCCGCAGCGGGCGCGACCGAATGACACCGACCCGCAAACGCCGCCTCATCGCTGTCGGTCTGATCCTGCTCGCCGTCGGCGTCGCGACCGCGCTCACGGTGACGGCGCTCAGCGAGAACATGACCTATCTCTTCTCGCCGAGCGAAACGCTCGCGGGCAAGGCACCAGCCGGCGCGAGTTTCAAGCTCGGCGGCGTCGTGCTCGAGCACTCGTTCAAGCGCGACCCGAATTCGCTCAAGTCCGAATTCGTCGTCACCGATCGCTTCCGCGAGATTCCGGTCGAGTACACGGGCATCCTGCCCGACCTGTTCCGCGAAGGCCAAAGCATCATCGCGACCGGCAAGCTCGACGGCGGCCGCTTCGTCGCGCGCGAGGTGCTCGCCAAGCACGACGAGAACTACATGCCGCGCGAAGTCGCCGATGCGATTGCGAAGGCGAAGGCCGCGAAGGCCGCACAGGGCGAAAAGTCCGCACAGTAGTTGCATCGCGTTCGCGCGCGTGCACGCGGACGCGCACATGCGCGACACATTTCTCGTTCGCCACGGTTGAGGTTCGCAGCAGGCGTACCCACCTCGTATTTCCCAGCTCGAAGGGAAATGCACATGACCAGCCAAGTTTCAGCCTCAGCATCGGGCCAGTTCAAAATCGGCGGCGACCTCTCTGTGAATCGCCTCGGTTTCGGCGCGATGCGCGTCACCGGCAAAGGCATCTGGGGCGAACCCACCGACGCCGCTGCTGCGCGCGCGACACTGCGACGGGTGCCCGAACTCGGCATCGACTTCATCGACACGGCCGACAGCTACGGCCCCGACGTCAGCGAAGTTCTCATCCGCGAAACGCTGCACCCCTATCGCAACCTCATCATCGCGACGAAGGGCGGCCTCACGCGCCACGGCCCCGATATCTGGCTGCCGGTCGGCCGGCCCGAATATCTGCGCCAATGCGTGCTCATGAGTCTGCGCCGTCTCGGCGTCGAGCGCATCGACCTCTGGCAGCTGCATCGCATCGACGCGAAGGTGCCGCGCGATGAACAATTCGGCGTGATCGCCGAGATGCAGAAGGAAGGCCTCATCCGCCACGCGGGGTTGAGCGAGGTCGGCGTCCACGACATCGTCGCCGCGCAGAAATTCTTCGCGGTCGTGACGGTGCAGAACCTCTACAACCTCGCCAACCGGCAGAGCGAGGCCGTGCTCGACTACTGCACTCAGAACGGCATCGGTTTCATTCCGTGGTATCCGCTTGCGGCGGGCAAGCTCGCCGGACCCGACTCGGTGCTAGCGCGAATCGCGTCCCGGCTGCACGCGACGCCCGGTCAGGTCGCGCTCGCATGGTTGCTCAAGCGCTCGCCCGTGATGCTGCCGATTCCGGGCACAGGCAGCGTGCACCATCTCGAGGAGAACGTGGCGGCTGCCGGCCTTAAGCTCAGCGATGCGGATTTCGCAGCGCTGGATGCGGCCGGTCGCAATGCACCATGACGCGAGCCCTCGCGCTGCGGATGACCGCGGCGCGTTTCTTCTGCTCGGCCCGCCGACGGCACGGATCGCGCCCGACTGCGGCCGCTGCGACTGCGCGACTGCACTCGCCACGCGGCGCTAGCCTGACATCGGTGCGCGTTGCGCTGGTCTTCGCGATCGCTCGACGACGCCATCACCACGCGACAAATTCCTACGGCGACGGCCGCGCGGTGACTACGCGGCCGCCGCGCACTCGGCGTAGACTGGCGTCGACCCGGCTCCCCGCCGGCCATGCCACTTCGGAGATCGCGATGAAAACCCTTATAACCACGTTTGCCGCCCTGACCTTCGCTGCGGCGCTGTGCGCCACGTCCGCCTCCGCCGCCGACACGAAGACGCCGCAGCAGCAGAAGTTCGGCGACTGCGCGAAGGCCGCGCACGACAAGGGTCTCAAGGGCGACGAATACAAGACCTACATGAGCACGTGCTCGAAGGCCGATGCGACGCCGGCCGCGGCCCCCGCGAAGCCGATGACTCAGCAGGAGAAGATGACCGCCTGCAACGCCGACGCGGGCAACCAGCATCTGACCGGTGACGCACGCAAGACCTTCATGAGCAGTTGCCTCAAGGGCAGCCCGGCGGCGCCGGCACCTGCAGCGACGCACTGAGGCGGCGCGTCAATAAGGCGCAGCCGCGAATATGACGGGAAGTCGGACTTGGCGCCCGGCTTTTCGAGGCCTCTGCCACCCGGAAGCTGGCGTTTCTATTCGACGCGATAGCAAAGCCCTCGCTCTGAGCGTGGGCCTGGCTTGCCGAGGTACGGGCTGCGGTGCTTGGCCTAGGGTTCGTTCGCGTTGAGCGTAACCCTGAGGCCAAGGCTCGCGCAGCGAGAGGAGTCTGAACGTCGAGTGCCTTGCCGTTCGACTTCGGCGCCCCCTCGGGCCCTTCGGTCTACGCTCAGCGCGAACGGATTACGTTTTGAATCAATAAGCACGATTGTGTTGCAGAATCCGTTCGCGTTGAGCGTCGCTCGCGCAGCGAGCGAAGTCGAAACGCCGAGTCGATGGGTCGCTTCAACCAAGGCGCTTCGCGCCCCTTGGGCTCCTCCGGGTCCCGGGCCCTCCCGGGCCTCGGTCAGCGAAAGCGGTCGGTCGCGCTGACGAGTTCGTGCGTGATGCCGGGCTCGAAGGCCGAGTGGCCGGCGTCGCCGACGATCCTGAGATCGGCTTCGGGCCAGGCGCGATGCAGATCCCAGGCGCTGCGCATCGGACAGACGATGTCGTAGCGGCCCTGCACGATCACCGCGGGAATGTTCTTCAGTTTGGACGCATCGCTCAGCAGCTGGTCGTCACGCTCGAAGAAGCCGCCGTGGACGAAGTAGTGGCACTCGATGCGCGCGAAGGTCAACGCAAACTCGTCGGCGCCGGTCGAGGCGATGTAGTCGGCGCTCGGCGCGAGGAAACTCGTGCCGCCTTCCCAGATCGACCAGGCCTTGGCGGCTTCGAGCTGCACCGTCTGGTCGGGGCTCGTGAGGCGACGATAGTACGCGCCCATGAGATCGGCGCGTTCGACGACGGGAATCGGTTTGAGGTATTCCTCCCACGCGTCCGGATAGATCGCGTTGCAGCCGTCCTGATAGAACCATTCCATTTCCCAGCGGCGCAGCATGAAGATGCCACGCAGCACGAGCTCGGTCACGCGCGCCGGATGCGTCTCCGCGTAGGCGAGCGCGAGCGTCGAACCCCATGAGCCGCCGAACACCTGCCAGCGTTCGATGCGCAGGTGCTGGCGCAGCGTCTCGATGTCGCCGACGAGGTGCCAGGTCGTGTTGTCGGTCAGCTCGGCGCGCGGCGTCGAGCGCCCGCAGCCGCGCTGGTCGAACAGCACGATGCGATAGTGCGCCGGATCGAAGAAGCGACGGCTCTTCGCGTTGCAACCCGCACCCGGTCCGCCGTGCAGGAACACAACCGGCTTGCCGTTCGGGTTGCCGCACTGCTCGTAGTACATCTTGTGCAGCGGCGAGACCTGCAGGAAACCGCTGTCGAACGGTTCGATTTCGGGGTATAGCGTGCGGCGGGCGGTGGCGCTCATGTCGACTCCGAATGACGATGCGCAATTCTCGCCCGCGCGCGGCGGAATGTCATGCGCGGCCGCGTCACGCGCGGAATCGGCGACCTCGCGGCCCTACGCGGAATCCTGGCCGGCGCGATCGCGTCGCCAGGCGAGCGGGCGACATGCGCACCGGATCGAGCCGCCTCGCGGCGATCCACGAAAATTTTCCGTGTCCATGTCGATTTGCGTCGCGTTCGATCGTCGACACTGTTGAAGCGGCCGAAAACCACGCGATTTCGGCGGTGACGACGACCCACATCCCGAACACCCGTTCGCCGCCCGACCGCCACAGTCGGTTCACGTAACGCGGTCCATGATGGATTCGTCTGCAATGAAACGGGAAGAATCCCGCAAACGACCCAAGGAGAAACACGCATGAAGTATTTCAGCATCTACATCCCCGACGCGAAGACGAATGCGCACGCAGCGACGCCCGAGAAGCAGGAAGCAATGGGCAAATTCGTCGCCGACGCGATCGCGCGCGGTGAGTTCATCTCGGGAGGCGGCTTCCTCTCGCTCGCCAACGAAGGCGCGGTGGTGCGCCGCACGAACGGCAAGTCCAAGGTCGTCGATGGCCCCTACGTCGAATCGAAGGAGCTGATCGGCGGATTCGCGATGCTCAACTACGACTCGCACGCAGCAGCGATCGACGGCGCCAAGCGCTTCCTGGAGGTTGCGGGCGACGGCGAGTGCATCACCTATCGCATCGAGGAAGGCGGCCCGCCTCCGGAAGCCTGATCCACCGGGTCACTGGCACAGCTCGCGCGCGTGCTTGCGCGCGCGAGGCCCCGCTTGTCAGCGCATGCGCCTGGCGCATGCCGTGACGTCATTTTGCCTTGCGGGCGTTTCGCGCGCGCTGCCTTCGGCTTCGCGACACGTTGAATGAGTACGCGACGCCGACCGACTCCGGCGGCCGTCGCTTCCCTTCTCTCTCCCTCGGCGCTTTCCGCCGCCTCCCGTCCGCGCTTCGAGACGACGACCCGTTCGCGCTGCACGTGGACGCCCGCCCAAGGACCCGAGGGACCAAAAATCCAGAGCGCCAGCGCCAAGGGATCCGGGGGCCCGAGAGTGCGAAGCGAGCGCGGTCGAAGCCGAAGGGCAGAAGCCTCGGCGTTTCGACTCCGCTTGCTCGGTGCTCCGCAGCGACGGAGCGGGTTCGTTCGCTCGCCGACCGCACTCCGCCTACAATCGCCGCTCGTTCCGCAAGAAGGCGTGCGCATGGCGCTCACCGCGACCACCTACAAGACCGAGCTCGCGATCAGCGACATGGATCGCCATTACTACGCGACCCACACGCTCACGCTCGCGCGGCATCCCTCGGAGACCGAAGAACGCCTCATGGTGCGGCTTCTCGTGTTCGCGCTGCGCGCCGACGAACGCCTGCAGTTCGGCAAGGGCCTCAGCAGCGACGACGAACCCGACCTGTGGCGCAAGGACCTCACGGGCGACATCCTCGAATGGATCGAACTCGGCCAGCCAGACGAGCAACGCGTCCGTCGCGCCTGCGGACGCGCGCGCCAGGTGCTCATCGTCAACTACAGCGGCCGCGCCGCCGATATCTGGTGGGAGAAGAATCGCTCGCAGCTCGAACGCCTGAAGAACCTCACCGTGATCGACATCGCCGCGACGGCCGTCGGCGAACTCGCGGCACTCGCGCAACGCAACATGCGCCTGCAGTGTCTCATCCAGGACGGCCAGACACAGGTGCTCGCCGAAAACGCGACCGTTACGGTCGAGCCGGCCGTGCGCATGGCGCCCGCGCAAACGGCGGGCTGAGCTTTCGTGGCGGAAACGTTCGACGTCCTCATCCTAGGCGGTGGCGCGGCGGGCCTCATGTGCGCGATCGCTGCGGGCCGGCGCGGACGACGCGTGCTCGTGATCGAACATGCGAATCGCGTCGGCAAGAAAATCCTCATGTCCGGCGGCGGACGCTGCAACTTCACGAACACGGGCGCGACGGCAGCGAATTTCCTGTCGGCGAATCCGCATTTCTGCAAATCGGCGCTCGCGCGCTACACGCCGGCCGACTTCATCGCGCTCGTCGAGCGCCATCGCATCGCCTATCACGAGAAAGAACTCGGCCAGCTGTTCTGCGACGATTCGTCGAAGCAGATCGTGCGCATGCTGCTCGACGAGTGCGTGACGGCGGGCGTGCGCATCGAGACCAGCTGCGCGATCGCGCGCGTGCGCCACGGCGACGCCCTGTTCCACGTCGACACGGCGATCGGCGCCTTCTCGGCACCGGCGCTCGTCGTCGCGACGGGCGGCCTGTCGATTCCGAGCATGGGCGCGAGCGGCTTCGGCTACGACGTCGCGCGCCAGTTCGGCCACGCGGTGCTGCCTACGCGCGCGGGACTCGTGCCGCTGACGCTGAGCGGCAAGCATCAGGAGCGGCTCGCCGATCTCGCCGGCGTTGCACTGCCGGTCGAGGCGCGCTGCAACGGCGCGAGTTTCCGCAACTTCATGCTCGTCACGCATCGCGGCATCAGCGGACCGGCGATCCTGCAGATTTCCTCGTTCTGGCTTCCCGGTGACGACCTGCGTCTCGACCTGCTGCCCGACGCGTCGGCTTTCGACTGGCTGCGCAGCGAACAGGCCGCGCGGCCCGCCAGCGAATTGAAGAGCGTGCTCGCCGAGCGCATGCCCAAGCGCTTCGCGCAACGTCTGTGCGAGCACTGGCTGGCGAACAAACCGTTGCGTCAGTTTCGCGAGAGCGAGCTGCGCGAGATCGCGGCGCTGCTCGCGGACTGGCCGCTCGTCGCGAGCGGTACCGAAGGCTATCGCACGGCCGAGGTCACGCTCGGCGGCGTCGACACCGATGAACTCTCGTCGACGACGATGCAGTCGAAGCGCGTGCCGGGACTCTATTTCATCGGCGAAGTCGTCGACGTGACCGGCTGGCTCGGCGGCTACAACTTCCAATGGGCGTGGGCGTCGGGGCATGCGTGCGGCGAGGCGGTCTGAGCCGCTATCGCCGATTCGCGGCGCGACGCAGGCACACACGAAAGACCGTGCGCGCGAACGATGGCGCGGCGATAATCACCCCACGCTCGCGCTCACGCCCGCGCTCGACCGCAAGCAGCCGCTACGTCCGGTTAACCGCACATGCGCGTTGCCGACGACGCGACGACAACCCCGTTGCGCCGCCCGGCCGCTTCGCTCTTCGACGTGGAAACGCCGGTTCGCGAAAGTGCACTCTGACCCCGGTTTAGACCCGCGGCCGGTCATTGATGTTATTTCCGCGGGTGCAGCCACGCGGGCAGCAGGCTGTACGGATCGACGTTCGCCTCCGCATCGAACGGGACGCCGTGTTCGACGAGACGCCGTTGCAGGCTGCCGTCCTTGAACGCCTCGAACGTCTCGGTGCAGCCGCCGATGAATTGGCCGCCCGCGAACACCTGCGGAATCGTCTTCACGCCCGTGCGTTGGAACAGCGCGGCGCGGATCTTTCCGCCGAGGTCGTCCTTCTGGTAGGCGACCGAATCGAGATCGACCGAGCGATACGGAATGCCGCAGCGCGCGAACAGCTTGCGCACCGCCCAGCAGAATTCGCACCACTCGAGCGCGAAGAGCACGAGCGGCTGCTGCGCATCGTCGATCAGGCCGGCGACGAATGCCTCGACATCGGCCGCGGCGTTTGCGACCGGAACAGCTGCGACGGGAGCAGTTCGCACGGACGCGGCGAAGACTGCAGCGGGCGCGGACGCTGCAGTCGCGGCTGTCGGGCCACTCGCGGCCGGCGCCGGCGCGGAGCTTGGTGCCGCATCGAAACGCGCACTCGGCGTGGAGCGCGAGAGTTCGAGTTCTTCATCGGTCATGTCGACGCTGATATCCGCGAACAGCGGCGTCGACAGGTATCTCTCGCCGGTGTCCGGCAGCATGCAGACGATGTTCGCGCCGGGCGCGGCGTCCTTCGCGATCGCGAGCGCGCCCGCCATCGTCGCACCGCCCGTGATGCCCGTGAAGATGCCTTCCGCGCGTGCGAGTTCGCGCGCGCAGGCGAGCGCATCCGCGCCGTTGATCGGCACGATCCTGTCGACGAGCCCGAGCGCGAGCGCGTCTTCGGTCAGCGTCGAGATGAAGTCGGGCGTCCAGCCCTGCATGAGATGCGGGCGAAAGCTCGGATGACTGTCGGCCGGGTCGCCCTGCGCGTCGCGCGGCTGCGCGATGCCGCTCGCGAGCGTCGGCGAGTTGTCGGGCTCGCAAACGACGATACGCGTCTGCGGACTGCGCGCCTTGAGCACGCGCGCAACGCCCTTCAGCGTGCCGCCCGTGCCGCAGCCCGTGACCCAGCAGGCCAGCGGTTCGGAAGCGAACGCGGCGAGAATCTCCTCCGCGGTCGTACGCGAGTGGATGTCGGCGTTCGCCTCGTTGTCGAACTGCCGGCAGAGGAACCCGTCGTGCTTGCGCGCGAGTTCGACCGCCTTCGTCAGCATGCCCGAGCCCTTGAGCGCGGCGGGCGTCAGCACGACTTTTGCACCGAGGAACCGCATCATCTTGCGGCGCTCGAGGCTGAAGTTTTCGGCCATCGTGACGACGAGCGGATAGCCCTTGACCGCGCAGACCATCGCGAGGCCGATGCCGGTGTTGCCGCTCGTCGCCTCGATCACGGTTTGTCCGGGCCGCAACGTGCCACGCCGCTCGGCGTCCTCGATGATGCCGAGCGCGAGGCGATCCTTGACCGAGCCCATCGGATTGAACGCCTCGAGTTTGGCGAAGACGTTGACGTGCGCAGGCGCGAGCTTGACGAGCCGCACGAGCGGGGTGTTGCCGATCGTGCCGAGAATGTTGTCGAACTTCGTGGCCATGTCGACGATGCCTCCGGGACGCGAAGAGAAGCGAAACGATTCAGCCTTCCGTGCGCGTAGCGATCAAGCCTGGCGCCACTCGGGGCATACGCGCCTCCGGGAGGTCGTCGGCCTCGTCGCGATCGAGCACGCACGATCGAATACGCGCGGAGACTATCGCGCCCTCCCCCCGACCCGCTGCGCCGTTATACGAACTTGCACTCAATTCCGTTCATGGGCCGAAGAAATGATTTTCCTTCGGGACCCTCTTCCGAGTCCGTCGCCGTCACAGCATGCCCGTCGCGTTATGACCTGTCGAACCGTGCAGGGAGCGGATTCTGGCGACGGTCGATCTGGAGAGGGTCGATTATGCTCGCAGGAAGAAGGACACGCACCGGCCGCATGCAACCCTTGCTCCGAACCGGCCGCGAAGGCAGCAATCCCCGCACTCATCCGTACCACCATTCGAGCCCGCGACATGACCCGAAATCACCTCCTCTGCATCCTCGCCCTGCTCCTCGTCGCGTGCTCCGTCACGGAGGCGCGTGACAAGCCGAAGCCGCCGGGTCCCGAGCCGATTCCTTGCGACGTCGCCCGCGCCGGTGGCTGCTTCGATCTCACGATCGACGGCCAAAAGGTGCTGCAGCTGGACACGCCCGATGGCACCGCGATGTATCACGGCGTCGATTACAACCGGCACACGCGGACGTCGAAGATGTGGTACGTGCCCGAAGCCGTCTCGGCCGAGCCGAAGTTCGTGCTGCACGCGAACGACAAGACCGCGCAATGGCTCGAAGGTGAGCCGTGCATCGACGTGATCGTCGAGCAGGCAAACCCGCGGACGTACAACGCGCGCCGCTTCTCGCTGGCGCCGAGCGAGACTTCGTGCAACCGGCCCGCCGCAAACGTGCTCGTCGAGGGCTATCCCGCCGCGACCGTGACGACCCGAGGACCCGCGGAAGCGCTGCCGCCAGGCGACTACGTCGCGTTCGTGCGCGCGTACGGCAGCATCCACGGCTGGGACGGCAAGGCGCTGTTCTTCACGGTCGGGTCGCGCTGACCCCCGGCTCGACGGTCAGGATCGGCCACTCCGCGGTCGATCGGACGGGAAACCAGATGCGCCGAACGCACCCGCGGGTCGACCGGCGGACCCGGGCGGTCGAATGCCGGCATGCGTCAGCCGCCGGTAGGGCTTGCGTCGGCGGGCACCGGCGCGGCGGCGTTCTCGTCGACGGGCGGCGGCGCTGACGCGGGCTGCCGTTCCGCCTTCTTCTTGTCGCATTCGGCGATGGCCTTCTCGCGCTTCTTGACCGCTTCCACGAACTGGTCGGCATTGTGCTGCTCTTCGCTGCGAATGTATGCCTGCAGGGTATCCATGCGCGCCTGGACGCGGCGCCGCCACGCCTCATTCTCTTCGGGCGTACCGTGGGTGCTGCTGCCACCCAGCGAGTTCAGCTCGGCCTTCGCCGCTTCGATTCCCGCCTCGTTGGGTTTGAGCGCCAGATCGTTCGCGTCGCGCCGGCAGTTAACGTCGGCACGCTCGGCTTCCTTTTCGGCCGTGGGCGCCGAATAGGTCGTCGGCTTCGCATCCTTGCCACAGGGTTCCGAGCTGAAGATCTTTACGCCGTCCTTGCTCGTGCACTTGTAGACCGTCTGAGCGAGTACAGGCGCGGAAAAAATGGCGAAAGCAAACGTGATAGTCCACACCGCGAGCTTCATGCAATCTTCCCCATCAATCGTAAGAACGCGCGACACGCCGACACGTCATGGCGATGCGCGGCGCCGGCCATGCGACATATACAACGAATCGCATCTTCGCGCGACTGACCCAGCGCTCGGGCGCACGGCGAATGTGTCGCAGGTAGCGCAAATCGCCTGCGCCTGCCGCGCCGACTGTGCGTATGGGCGGCGTGGCCGCCAATGTCGGGGTGCGAAGAAAGGTTATGGTGAAACGCGGCATTGTGGAATGGCTCGCGTTGCGAACCGTATCGAAGTCGCTTGCGTAGCGCTGTCTGCGCACATTCGCATGCGAACTGCATGTTGAATCGCATTGCGCGCGCGTGCACGGCGCCGCACGACGAATACTTCCCGCGCCCGATTCAACGGAGGCGCTTGCCAGCGCCACATGCGTGGCATCGAACCGCGGATGGCTTGCTCAACCGACCTGTGCGCGAACGGCGAGCACCTCCGTGACCTCGGCTGGGTAGCGCTGGCGACGATTCGTCACGCAGGCGCGACTGCGCGCGTGCGCACGCGTAGCACGTGGACGACGGCGAGCAGAACGCGGCGACGCTCAGCGCCGCCGCGAGGATTTTCAGGCTGCGACGCGCGCCGATTCGGCGACCGCGTGACGCGGACCATGCAGCAGCGCTTCGCGCACGCCGTCGACGATGAGGTCGATCTCTGCGCTGTTCACCGCGAAGTGCGGCGTGAAGCGCAGCGAATTGGTGCCGCCGTGGATAACGGAGATACCGCGCTCGCGCATCCATTCCTCGGTACTGTCCGCGCCGAAGCACTTGAACTGCGGCGCAAGCTCGCACGAGAACAACAGGCCCGTGCCCTGCACCTTCGTGATGAGCGCCGGCAGTTCCCTCTGCAGTTTCTGCAGCTTGTCGACGAACTCGGCGCCCTTCGCGCGGATGTTCTCGCGCAGCGCCGGCGTGATCGAACCGAGCACGGCGCAGGCCGCGTCGAGCGCGCGCGGATTCGTCGTCATCGTGTTGCCGTAGATGCCCTTCCTGTACAGCGCCGCGGTCTGCGCGGACACCGCGAGCACGGACAGCGGATACTGGCCCGCGCTGAGCGCCTTCGAGTAGGTTTCCATGTCGGGCGCGTCGAGCTTCTCGAAGCCCGGGTAGTCGACAATCGAGAGCACGCCATGCGCGCGCAGGCCGGCCTGGATCGAATCGACGACGAACAGCGAACCGTGCTGGCGCGTGAGTTCGCGCGCGGCGGCGTAGAACTCGGGGCTGACCGCGCGACCGGGATCGCCCTCGCCCATCACGGGCTCGAGCAGCATCGCTTCGATGAACCAGCCGTTCTTCTCTGCGTCGGCGAACGCCTGGCGCAGCTGCTCGACGTTGTATGGATCGACCGTGATGAGGCTGCGCTCATCGCGGAAGCTCGCGAGGTACTGCTGGTAGGCCTTGCGCGACGAATCGGAGAAGATCGCCGGTTTCTCGGTGCGGCCGTGGAACGCGCCCTTGACCGCGAGCCGCTTGATCGTGCGGCCGGCGTAGCGCGCGCCCGTCTCGGTCAGCAGTTTCGAATTGACGTCGGCGAAGCGACACGCGAGCGTGACCGCTTCCGAGCCCGAGTTGAGGCAGAGGAATTTCGTGTACGGCGAGCCGCCGGCGCGCTTCTGTCCGATCTCGCGCTTGAGCGCGTCGGCGAAACGCAGCTGCGACAGATTCGGCGTCATGACGTTCGCCATCACCTGATGACCGGCGAGCGCATCGATGACGGCCTGCGGCGCGTGACCGAGACCGAGCATGCCGTAGCCGCCGACGTCGTGCACGACCGCGCCCTTGAGCGTGACGATCCACGGACCGCGACCGGCGAGCGCGACGTACGGGTTGATGGCGTCTTCGGCGTAGAAGTTGACGAAGTCGGCCTGCACGCGCGCGAGCTGCGCCGCCTCATCGAGCTGCAGCAGCTCTGGCATTTCGTCGCGCAGGCGCGCGAACGAGGCATGCGCCTCGTCGATCGCGGCCATGAGATCGGCATCACTGGCGGCGAAGCGCTCGATCACCGCGTCTGGCAGGCCCTGGGTGCGGGCGGCTCCGCCGTGACGGCGCAGTTCTTCGAGTTTGGCGATCGGTGACATGTCAGGCTCCGGGAAAACGCGAAGGGCGCCGACAAGCAGCGCCAGGATATCGATGATGGCTGCCAGCCTACTGGGCCCATTTGGTATTGGGGAGTGCCGATTGTTTGTCGATTTTATGGAGCCATTCGCAAACGAACCGGGTTCGCGAGCAGCATTCGTGGCTGCCCAACCGCCGCGGCTGCCCGTCGACTTCGGCGCTCGCGCGCCCTTCGGCCCGTCGGGTCCTTGGGCCCTCGGGGTCCACGCTCAGGGCGAACGGCTTGGGGTTCGGGTTGGAGCGGAACTGCCTGCCAGGAAACCGTTCGCGTTGGACGCGGACCTCGAGGGCTCAAGGCTCGCACAGCGCGCGGATTGAAGCGCTGGCTTGGCACGTCCGCGGGCCGCGCTCGTCCCCACGCCGTGCGGGAGCATCATCCCCCGTCCCGGCCGAATCATCCTGACAATCGTCATGCGCAGGAAGTGATGGCGGCGACTGCCGCGCGACGTTTCGCGATCGCAGAATCCCGTCGCAGCATCTCGTATCCGCTTGATCGGCAAAGAGAGGAGATTCGCATGACGCGCTTCGCAGGGCATTCCGCATGACGTCCAACGTGGCATTCCAGATGGACCCGCCGGCCGATGTCGTCACGAACCCGTCCGCCGACGTCGTCGCGCGCCTCGACCGGGCGACGAAGCACTACGGCCCCGTGCTCGCGCTCGATGGCGTCGATCTCGAGGTGCGACGCGGCGAGGTGCTCGCGCTGCTTGGGCCGAACGGTGCCGGCAAGACGACCGCCATCTCGCTGCTGCTCGGCCTGCTCAGGGCCGACGCGGGCAAGGCCAGCGTGTTCGGCGAGGCGCCGAGCGCGCTCGCGGCGCGGCAGCGCATCGGCGCGATGCTGCAGACGACCGGCGTGCCCGAGACGCTGACCGTCGGCGAACTCGTCACGCTGTTCCGCAGCTACTACGCGAAGCCGCGCACGATCGCCGACATCGTCGGGCTCGCCGGCATCGACGACCTGTTGAAGAAGCGCTACGGCAAACTCTCGGGCGGGCAACAACGCCGCGTGCAGTTCGCGCTCGCGATCTGCGGCCGCGTCGAGGTGCTGTTTCTCGACGAGCCGACGACCGGTCTCGACATCGGCGCGCGCGAGACGATGTGGCGCACGATCGGCCGCCTCGTCGACGACGGCTGCGCGGTCGTGCTCACGACCCACTATCTCGAGGAAGCCGAGGCGCTCGCCGACCGCGTCGCCGTTATCGCATCGGGCAGGATCGTCGCCGAGGGCAGCATCGCTGCGATCCGTGCGCGCGTCGCGCAGAAGCGCATCCGCTGCGTCTCGCGCCTGGCCGTCGCGGCGGTCGGACTGTGGCCCGAGGTGCGCAGCGTCGCGCGCGACGGCGAGCACATCGAGATCGTCACCGACGCGGCCGAGGCGGTCGTACGCCAGCTTCTGTTCGAAGATACGGACCTCAGCGAACTCGAAGTACGCCGCGCCGGACTCGCCGAGGCGTTCCTCGACATCACGAACAACATCACCACGAGCAACATCAGGGAGGCCGCGTGATGAATGCCGTCGCTACATCCAGCGTCGCAGCACTGTCGCTGTTCGCACTGCTGCCCGCCCAAGCGCGCTCGCTGCCCGGTGAACTCGCACCGCGTCGCGCCGGACTCGCCGAGGCGTTCCTCGACATCACGAACAACATCACCACGAGCAACATCAGGGAGGCCGCGTGATGAATGCCGTCGCCACATCCGCCGACACTTCCGTCACCGCTGCGCCGTCGCTGTCCACGTCGCTGCCGTCCTACCTGCTCGAAGCGCGCTTCGAATTCCTGCGCGTGCTGCGCACGCCGGCGTTCGCGGTGCCGACGCTGCTGTTCCCGCCGATGTTCTACCTGCTGTTCGGCCTCGCGCTCAACCACGCCAACGCAGGCGCCGTGCAATACCTGTTCGCGACTTACAGCGTCTTCGGCGTGATGGCGCCGGGCCTGTTCGGGTTCGGCGTCGGCGTTGCGATCGAGCGCGAGCGCGGCTGGCTCGCGCTCAAGCGCGTGGCGCCGATGCCTCCGGGCGCATATCTGCTGGCGAAGATGGCAATGGCGATGCTGTTCGCCGCCATCATCTACTGCGTGCTCGCGACGATGGCGGCGACGCTCGGCGGTCTGCGCTTCGCGCCGACGCAGTGGCTGCTGCTCGCGATCATCGCGATGTTCGGCGTGCTGCCGTTCTGCGCGCTCGGTCTCGTGATCGGCAGCCGCGTCAATGCGTCCGCGGCACCCGCGATCGTCAACCTCGTCTACCTGCCGATGGCGTTCCTGTCGGGCCTGTGGATGCCGCTGACGATGCTGCCGAAGGTGCTGTCGCAGATCGCGCCGCTGTGGCCGCCGTACCACCTCTCGCAGCTCGCACTCGCGACGATAGGCATGGGCGACGGCAGCGCGCTGCTGCCGCACGTCGCGACGCTGGCCGTGTTCACGATCGTCTGCTTCCTCATCGCGAGGCGCGCGCTCGCGCGCAGCGGCTGAGCGGCGGCCGCACCATGAAAACGCATCGCCATGGCAAGGCGCCGTTCGGTGGCAGGATCACGCGAGAGTGCACACTCGCAAGGCCGGGTGGCGGTCCGCGCGCGTGAACACGAGCCTCGCCATCATGCGAAGCCCAGCGGTGGCGAGATCACGTCCTTGCGCGCAGCGGGTGTGCGCGACTCGCGCGGACGAGGTTGAGCGAAGCCCACGCATGAACAAGGTCGTCGCCATCTCGGGATGCCCTGCGGTCGGCGCATCACACGCTCGCGCGCAGCGGGCATGCGCGTCTCGCGCGCGCACGAGGCCAGGCGGCCGGCACTTCATGAACGAAGGCGCCGGCCAGGCGAGATTCCATCGCAGCGCCGTACACACCGTGTCGTCTTCAGAACCCGGGAGCAACCGCGAGGGCATCGCGTCGGACGACGTGATCCGTTCCGGCGCCGCTCGGCGTATCCTCGGCGAGGTGACCCCGGAATGAACCCGATGCTGCGCGACCTCTTCACCCCGTCCGAAAACTCGCTGCTCGCGATGCGCGTCATCTTCGACGCGAAGCGCAAGGGCATGCACTGGTTCCCGTGGCTCATGCTCGTGTGGTCGACGTGGATCTTCATCACGCCGATCTACGACACGGGCGATAGCTTCCCGCGCTGGCAGGTGCCGACGTTCGCGAGCTTCGCCGTCTTCCTCGTGCTGTTCTATCGCGTCTACTACCGCAGCCGCTCGCAGGTGACGACGTGCGCGCTCGCGGTGGCCGCGCTCGGCTTCGCGGTGACGCCGTACAACCCCGGCGCGCAGGGCTACATCATCTATGCGTGCGCCTTCCTCGGCATGCGCAACAGCACGCGCGAATCGCTCAGGGACATGATCATCGTGCTCGGCCTGTACGCGGCCGAGTGGGTGTGGCTCGACTTCACCTGGGTCTACCTGCTCAACGCGGTCTGCGTTGGCCTCGCGATCGGGCTCATGAACTCGAACTTCATGCGCAAGTACGAGCGCGAGATCGAACTCAAGCTCAGCCACGACGAGGTGCGCCGCCTCGCCGCGTTCGCCGAGCGCGAGCGCATCGGCCGCGACCTGCATGACCTGCTCGGCCACACGTTGTCGCTGATCACGCTCAAATCCGAACTCGCGAACCGCCTGTTCGATCGCGACGTCGCCGCCGCGAAACGCGAGATGGCCGACGTCGAACGCGTTGCGCGGGACGCGCTCGCGCAGGTGCGGCGCGCCGTGAGCGGCATCCGCGCCGCCGGCTTCGCGGCCGAACTCGCCTCGGCGAAGCTGCTGCTCGAATCGAACGGCGTGCGCCTCGACTACGAACTGGCCGACGTGCCGCTGCCGGCCGAGATCGAGACCGTGCTCGCGATGACGGTGCGCGAGGCCGTGACGAACATCCAGCGCCACGCGCGCGCCGCGTGCGCGCGCGTGCGCCTGAGCGTACAGCGCGGGCAGCTCGTGCTGTGCGTCGAGGACGACGGCCGCGGCGGCGCGATCGAACCCGGCAACGGCCTCTGCGGCATGCGCGAGCGTCTCGCGACGATCGGCGCCGAACTGCGCGTCGAGTCGGAACGCGGACGCGGCACGAAGGTGATCGCGAGCCTGCCCGTGCCCGCGTCGCAGGCGTCGTCGCAGGCGGCCGGATTGCGCGAGGCGTGAGGGCGAACGGAACGCTTGCCACGACACGCCTCACGGCGAGCTTGGGCGCGTTGCAAATCTTCCCGTCGCTGCGCTGGCTGTCGGTTGCGAGCCACCGGCCGATGAAATTGACTTCTGCGCGTCCACTGCGCACTCTCGCGCCATGACTGTTCGACTCCCGCACCGATGATCCGCGTCCTGCTCGCCGAAGACCAGGCGATGGTGCGTGGCGCGCTGTCGGCGCTGCTCAAGCTCGAATCCGACCTCGACGTGATCGGCTGCGCCGCCGACGGCGAAGAGGCCTGGCAGATGGCGCAGAAGGCCGCAGCATCCGGCAACGGGCCCGACGTCGTCGTCACCGACATCGAGATGCCACGACTCACGGGCCTCGAACTGGCGCAGCGCATCCGCGAGCGCCTGAGCGAGTGCAAGGTCGTCATCCTCACGACGTTCGCGCGGCCCGGTTTCCTGCGTCGCGCGCTCGACGCGGGCGTCAGCGGCTACCTGCTCAAGGACGCGCCCGCCGACCAGCTCGCCGAGGCGCTGCGCAAGGTCCATCGCGGCGGCCGCTCGATCGACCCGCAGCTCGCCCTCGAAGCCTGGTCCGGCGACGACCCGCTCAACGACCGCGAGCGCCAGGTGCTGCGTCTCGCGGGCGAAGGCCTCTCGGCCGGCGACATCGCCGAGCAACTGCATCTCTCGCAAGGCACCGTGCGCAACTACCTTTCCGAAGCCATCGGCAAGCTCGGCGTTGGCAACCGCATCGAGGCGTATCGGTTGGCGCGGCAGAAGGGGTGGTTGTAGCGCCAGCCGCTCAAGTCTTCGTCGCGCATAGCGCACGATTTGCAACGGCTTTCAGCACTGGCAGTCAATCGAAAAGGCAACGCTCGTACTTGGCTGGCATAATCGCTCCCTGATCCATGGGGAGACAAACATATGTTGAATGTTCTGGTTCGCCGCTTTGCGCGGGAAGCGGCATGTGGAATTCTTTTTCTTGTTGGTATTTCGGACGCCGTTGCTGAAGATACTAAGCCAGTAACGCTGCCGACTGTGAAAGCAATTCCTGAGGTCGATTTTGCGAGACATTCGCCTCTTGGCACTCCGTCCATTTCTCCTGATGGCCAGTTCATCGCAGTGTCTGTACATAACACCGAAGCTGGCGAGAGCAAATATCAACTTGCCGTCCTGCACTTACCCGACTTGAAATTCGTCAGCCGTCTGGACATGACGGAACATCATCTGCCCATCGATATCACTTGGGTAGACAACAAGCGACTTGTGATGGGCATCGGTCGAGAGACAGCCTTTTCCGAAGCTCCTGCCGCGACTGGCGATATTGTCGCCGTGGACATGGACGGAAAGAACAAGCGCGTTCTGTATAGCGACCGCGCACGTGGTTCGATGGGCGCGCAGCAAAATATCCTGAAGATTCCGATTGGCTTCGGCTCAATCTCGGGCACCCCGGACAAAACCAACGGACACTTCTATCTCACCGTGAACCCAGCGCCAGAGGGCGGAGGCACAGACGCTCAGGCATACAGGACGCTACTTTTTGACGTTGACGCAGGAAGTGGCAGTGTGCACGAGATCGCTTCGATCAACGGCAATGGCTATGATTTTGTCGTACATGAAGGCGTTGCTCGCTACGCCTTTGGATCAGACAACCATCTAAAGGACCACGTTTTCTATCGCGCGTCTGCCGACGCGGACTGGGTAGAGTTGTCGGCATCTACCATAGGCAAGCAATTCGTTCCACGAGCGATTAGCCCCGACGGCAAAAAGCTCTATTCGACTGGCAACCCCACAGGTGGCCCAAACGAATTGGCGATCAGCAATCTCGATGGCAGCGACCGCAAGGTCCTAGCCTCAAACCCCCGCGTGAGTATTGGTCGTGTGTATTGGACGCCAGCGCCACACACGCCATATGCGGCTGTTGCAGGAGAAGGAAGACCAGTCATCACGTACTTGGATGACAGCAAATACGCTCAGGAACTTAAGGCGTTGAACGCGAAGTTTTCTGATCATTTCGTCGATTTCTCCGACCTCAGCGAAGATGGCTCGGTGGCAATCGTGTTTGCAAGTAGCGATCGTGACCCAGGAACATATGCGCTCTTTGACCTGAAGACGAACAACATTCGCCCCCTCTATCAGAGCAAGCCTTGGCTCAAAGCTGAGCAGATGGCCGAGCGCATGCCTTTCTGGTTCAAGGCTTCCAGCGGCACGGAACTTGGCGGGTTCTTGACCTTCCCCCCGAATCGCGAAAGGAAAAATCTCCCCGCCGTTCTAATTGCCCACGGTGGCCCGCTAGGCATCAATGACGGTTGGAGCTTGGCCGGTGGCTGGGAGAACGGGGAAGCACAATTTCTAGCCTCTCGCGGATATGCAACAGTACAGATTGAATACCGTGGTTCAGGTGGCCGCGGCAAGAATTTTGAGGATTCGGGCAAGCTGCAAATGGGCACGGGCATGATGCAGGACATGCTCGACGGTCTCAATTGGGCAATTGACAAAGGGTATGTCGACAAAACTCGCGTTTGCGTTTACGGCGCAAGTTACGGCGGATACACGGCGTTCTTTCAACCTGTATATGCGCCACAAGGAACATTCAAATGCTCCGTCGCAATTGCCGGAGTCTCCGATATTCGTGTTCAAGCAGAGCGCAGTGACACTCGAGAATCAAGAGGAGGTCGCAATTTCCTCCGTGAGGCTTGGGGCATGGACGATCCAAAATACGTATCCGCGAACTCTGCAATCGACCACGCCGACAAGTTCAATGTGCCAGTGCTGATTATTCACGGCGAAGACGATAGACGTGTGCCAATAAGAAACGCACAGGAAATGCGCGACGCGCTCGAAAAGCGCGGGATTCCTGTCGAATACATGACTCGACCGAAGGAAGGGCACGGGTTTTTTAAGGAGCAAAACAACACAGAACGGTACGAGATCACCGAATCTTTCCTTGCGAAGTATCTCGACGCCCGAACGGCACCTTGATGTTACGGTATCGGGGAAAACGCAAAAAACCGGGCGGCGAGCCCGGTTTTTTTTTTGGATAGTCTAGCCCGATGCCGCGAACTTGCGCTCGAAGACCGTCAGTCGCCTCGAGAGCGCCGACGAGGAATTGATAGACGTAACTGACTACCGGCACCAGCTCATAGCAGAGCCGTTTTCTCGACCTTGGCCGCGCCCAGATACCGAGTGTTGTGACTTTTCCAACTTATCCGTGTTCGGGTACGTGTCCGGGATGCGGTTTGATCTTTCCGGCGGTGCGCAGCATCTAACCCATGCCGAGCAGCCCGAAGCGCACCTGACAAGGCGCAGCGTGACCTCGACAAAAGACTTGGGCTATAGTCGATTGGCGAGGGGCGAAGATCGCTGCTCTGATTGCTCGAACGGAATGGAATTCGCGCGTGCTGCCAGGTGGCGACAAATCAGGGGAATCTTTATCCATGCCGACGGTAAAAAATTTGACGGGCGTGCCGATCGCTCGCATTTTTCTATCTCTTGACAATCCGCGTCATAACCGAGTGGAGAGCGAAGCTGATGCGATCGCCAAGCTATGCGCAAAAGAGGACATCTATCCGCTCGCCCGTGACATCGTAACTCATGGGCTGAATCCGCTAGAACGGTTCGCACTTTTGCAGATTGGGACGACTAAGGGCGAAAAGGCTCGCTATTGGGTCGCGGAAGGCAATAGAAGAATCTGCGCCCTCAAACTGCTTAAGGATCCCGATCTAGCACCGGCGAAGCTTCGGGATTCGTTCGAGCGCCTTGCGAAAAACTGGACGCCGATCCGCGCTGTAGCGGCTGCGCTGTTTCCCGATGCAGAATCGCTCCGCATATGGCTTGAACGCATTCACAATGGCGTGCAGGGCGGCGCCGGTCGACGGCCGTGGAGCGCAGAGCAAATACAGCGTTTCAATGGCGGCAACAAGAATAAGGCAGCACAGGCGCTGCTGGACTATGCGCAGAAGAAGGGATTCATCGATGAAGATGAGCGCGAAGGGAAGCTGACGACAGCGCAGCGCTTCATGAGCAACCAGGTGTTCCGTGAATCCTTGGGGTTCGATCAGGACACTGATGATTTCGGCCGCACGCGACCTGAGGCGGAGTTCGACCGAGTTGTTAAGCGATTCGTCCGAGACTTGGTCGTCGGTTCGGACGTGAGCTCGCGTATGAACAGCAAGGAAATCATTGAGTATTCACGAGGCTTGAATAGCGTTCCCGGCGTCACGCCCACCCGCATACCTACTGAGTCTATCGATGCCGGTTCAAGCAAGAAGGGCTCCTCGAGAGTACGTAGAAAACCAAAAAAGCCGACCATCGCGAAGCATGTCCAATGGGAAGAGGAGATTTCCCGAGAACTAAAAGGGTACGGAAACGAAAAGTTGCAGAGTCTCTATTTTTCGATCACGAAGCTTGAGCTCGAGGACCACGCTCCGCTGATAGCGATAGGATGCTGGGCATTTTTTGAAACACTTACGGCTTGCGCAGGTCGCATCGACACTACGCCGTTTGAAAGTTTCTTGAGCAAGGGTAAATTTGGTCAATGGAAGTGCGCGGGGAAACACGTGGATCTGCACGCAGCCGTTGCTCGGATTCACGACTATGGAAATGCCACGAAGCACAACAAAGTCGCCGCACACTTCAACGGACAGCAGATCAACAATGATATGATCCTGCTCAAGGAAGTAATTCTGAAGTGCATCGCGGAAGCAGCTATTCAAACACCGTGAAGCATAGACTGGTGATAGAGAATTTTTGATGGCCCTTACCGCGTCTCCACTTCGATATCCAGGCGGCAAGGCATGCATGCGCGAACTGATCGCCGAGATCCTTCGGGCCAATGATCTGTCCTATGGGCACTACGCGGAGCCCTACGCAGGAGGGTGCGGTCTCGCACTGGAATTACTCTTCGGCAGCCACGTTGCGGAAATTCATCTAAACGATATCGATCCCGCTGTCTGGGCGTTCTGGCACTGCGTTCTGAACGAAACTGGCAAGCTCGTCGAGCTCATCAATGAGACTCCGGTCACGATCGATGAGTGGCGGCGCCAACGAAAAATCGTTCGCGGCGAAGCGCGCGCAAGCACTCTTCGGTTGGCCTTCGCAGCCTTCTTCATGAACCGAACGAACCGGTCTGGCGTGATCAAATCTGCCGGGGTAATCGGTGGCCTTGATCAGTTAGGCGCCTATAAGATTGACTGCAGGTTTAATCGTGAGCAGCTTTCTCGGCGAATCATGCGAATTGCAAAATATCGCGAACAAATTCATCTGACAAATTTGGATGCGCTCAAATTCGTGCGGAAGATGGATCGCAAGCTGCCGGAGCGATCATTGATATTCATCGACCCACCGTACTTCAACAAAGGATCATCGCTCTACACGAGCTTCTATAATCCTGAGGATCATGCTGGAGTGGCGAAGGAAGTCCTTCAGTCCGAGAAAAACTGGGTCGTAACATACGACGATGCTCCGGAGATTCGGGCTCTTTATCGCTCTAGGCGTCAATTCTGTTTCGACATTAATTACACGTTGAACGAAAAACGAGTTGGGACCGAGCTGCTAATCGCGTCGAAGGGAATCAAATTGCCATCAATGCTCAGAGAGCGACAAATCGGACGTCCGCGCGTCGCGGCGTGAACAGAGGTTCAAGTTACCTAACCCTGATGGCGTTCACACGATCTTCGATCGAATCGTCCGCTATGGATTCTGAGACCATAAGGAAGTAATCGACGCCCTCGCTGTTGTAGTTTCTCGGCCGATAGTTTCTCGGGCCGTCTGGCGTCCACATGACCATGCCGGCGAGATCCTGACCGTAAAGATTGATTCGCTCGCCGTCGCGATAGCCGTCGATCAGGATCGCCTGTTTTGGACCGTTCATTTCACTGACCTCGCTTCAAAAAGGCCGAACTCCGCCCGCGCTTCCATCAGCTACCGCCGGCGGTCCGAGCAGTTTACTGGCGGACTCCTCTGCAAGGTACTTCTTTTGCATGCCTGGAACGAGCTCGAACGAACCGGTCTCCTGCTCTGGATCCTGAAGCGTCTCCACAAACTCGTTCCACGTATTAACTCGAACGATTGGCATTGTCGAAAATCCAACGGTGATCAAAATAGCGTAGTCGGAAACGGATTCCGCTCCGAAAACCCCCTCTGGTGCCAATACGGGTAAGCAAACGTCGTCGCACTGGCCGCATCGAGGCAGGCCACCTGTTCCTTCGTGAGGTTCCAGCCGATCGCGCCGAGGTTCTGCGCAAGCTGCGCCTCGTTGCGTGCGCCGATCACGACGGTCGAAACGGTCGGGCGCTGCAGCAGCCAGTTGAGCGCGATCTGCGGGATCGTCTTGCCGGTTTCCTTGGCAACTTCGTCGAGCGCGTCGATGACGCCGAACAGGTATTCGTCGGCGACCGGCGGGCCGCTGTCGGCGGTCGCGTGCAGGCGGCTCACTTCGGGCAGCGGCGCGCCGCGACGGATCTTGCCCGTGAGGCGGCCCCAGCCGAGCGGGCTCCAGACGACGGCGCCGACGCCCTGGTCGAGGCCCAGCGGCATCAGTTCCCATTCGTAGTGGCGGCCGATCAGCGAGTAGTAGGTCTGGTTCGCGACGTGGCGCGGATAGCCGTACTTTTCGGCCGTCGCGAGCGACTTCATCAGATGCCAGCCCGAGAAGTTCGACACGCCCGTGTAGCGGATCTTGCCCGCGCGCACGAGCGTGTCGAGCGTGTAGAGCACTTCCTCGACCGGCGTCATCGCATCGAAGCCGTGCAGCTGGAAGAGGTCGATGTAATCGGTGCCGAGGCGCTTCAGCTGCTCGTCGACGGTCGCGAGCAGGTGGTAGCGCGACGAGCCGACGTTGTTCGCGTCGTCGCCGAAACGGAACGTCGCCTTCGTCGACAGGATGACCTTGTCGCGCCGGCCCTTGATCGCGCCGCCGAGAATCGATTCCGAGGCGCCGCGCGAATAGACGTCGGCCGTATCGAACATCGTGACGCCGCTGTCGAGGCAGATGTCGACGAGTCGACGCGCCTCGGCCACGTCGGTATTGCCCCACGCGCCGAAGAACTCACCCTTGCCGCCGAACGTGCCGGTGCCGAAGCTCAAATCCGGCACCGTGAAACCCGATGCACCGAGACGACGATATTCCATGGCTGACTCCGTAGTTTGGGCGAGCGTTCAACACTCTGGGCGGATGCGCAGCAATTCAACCAGCGCATGCGAAATGTTCGTGAACAAATGTTCATCGTCGCGCGATCTCGGGGCAGCTGCGATCGTGCGCCCTCCGCGCAATTGATTCGATAGGCGGGCAGGCTCACCGGAAAGCAACGCTCAGTCGAAGGACAACATCGATGCTATCGAGGCGATTGAGCGAGCAGCGGCTCTGTTCTCTCCAGGTTCGACCCGTGCGCGTCGAAAGGAACCCAGTTGAGGCCGCATGCACGGCACTCTCCGCGCTGAACCAAAAAAAGGCGCTGATAGATGCTCAAAAAAAAGGAGCGGCCGAACCTGGCCACTCCCCACTTCAGATTATCTCCCCACATAGGGCTTGCGGCAATCCCCGACCGAGGGCGCCTAATCGCCGGCCCGATCGACAACTTGGGAGATTGAGCGATGCCAAATTGCAAGAATGAACACGCGGTAGTGATCGTGGGCGCGGGTCCCACGGGGCTGATGTTGGCCGGAGAACTGGCGCTCGCCGGTGTCGACGTCGCGATCGTCGAGCGACGCTTCAACCAGGAACTCAGCGGTTCACGCTCGGGCGGCCTCGGCCTGCATGCACGCAGCATCGAAGTCCTCGACCAGCGGGGCATCGCGGAGCGATTCATCTCGGAAGGACAGAAACATCCGGTGGTGCGCTTTCACGTCTCGCTCGACATCAGCGACTTTCCGACCCGGCACAACTATGTGCTCGGACTGAAGCAGAAGCATATCGAGCGCATCCTGGCCGAATGGGTCGGCGAATTGCGTGTCGCGTTTTATCGCGGCAATGAAGTGACCGGTTTTGTCCAGGATGATACGGGCGTCGACATTGCACTCGGCGACGGTGATCGACTTCGGGCGAGCTACCTCGTCGGTTGCGATGGTGGCCGCAGTTTGATCCGCAAGTTGGCCGGGATCGAATTTCGTGGCTGGGATGCGAGCAGCAGTTGGATCATGGCCGAGGCACGAACGAATGACGAACCCGAATGGGGCTTTCGCAGCGATCGCCTCGGCATCAACGCGATCGGAAAATCGGAAGATGGCCGCGCGGCATTCGTGCTCGCAGAGCCACAGGTCGGCGCGACCGAAGAACCGACGCTGACCGACGTCAGCGCCGCGTTGCGGAGAATCTATGGAACCGATTTCGGAATCCACAGTCCCAACTGGGTCTCCCGATTCACCGACGTGGCCCGCCAGGCTGCGAGCTACCGCGATCGCCGGGTTCTGCTTGCCGGAGACGCGGCCCACATTCATGCGCCGCTCGGCGGAATGGGTCTGAACACGGGAATCCAGGATGCGGTGAACCTCGGTTGGAAGCTCGCTCAGGTCGTGGAGCGAATTTCACCGGAAAGCTTGCTCGACAGTTACGAGGCCGAGCGCCATCCGGTCGCGGCGCGCGTCTTGAAAAACACGATGGCGCATGTCGCGATCCGTCGCCAGGATGAACGTACGAAGGCCCTGGCCGAATATGTCGCGGAGTTCCTCAGCGTCGACGGCGCGCGCAAGCGCATGGCCGGCGAGATCACGGGTTTGGACATCCGCTACGACTTAGGCGATGGACACCCGCAACTCGGGCGCCGGATGCCGGATCTCGACCTGGACACCGCCAGCGGCCCGCAACGGATGTACACGTTACTTCGCGACGCCCAAGCCGTGCTACTCAATCTCGGACCATCAAACGCGATCGACATTTCGCCCGGGGCAAGTCGGGTGCGGTTGGTGAACGCCGCCTACCGCGGCGCATGGGAACTTCCCGTGTTGGGCGCAGTGGCGATGCCTTCTGCCGTCTTGATCCGCCCGGATGGTCATGTCGAGTGGGTGGGATCCGGGTCGAACGTCGGCCTCAACGAAGCTCTGGTCCGATGGTTTGGCCGCTCTTGAGCGTTCGCATGGTGCATGCATCGCATTCCCGTTTGGCGGAAAAAATGGGTGCGAAGGATCGGCATCGCGGCCTCTACGTCGGCGTTGGATCGAACCGGTCGTAGTATCGGGGTAAGTAACCGACGGCGCTATCTCGAGGCCGATCGAACCCGCACAAATCGCCGAACCGCGGTGCCTTAACGCTGCATGGCCGATCAGCCGGCTTTTTGACAGGCGTCAGTTCATCGCTCCTGCCATTGCGCGTAAACTCGCTATCCAGTCGATCCACTCCGCGAACGGAAGTGCGCTTCGCGACGTCGGATCAACCAGCCAGCCATTTCACATAGCCAGCGAAGGTGACGCCATGAAGAAGAATCACGACTCGAAGTCCATCGACAGCCACCGCCGCCGCTTCTTCGTCGGCGCGGGCACGGCACTCGGCGCCGCGGCACTCGCCAGCGCGCTGCCGCGCACGGCGCGCGCGGACGATCTGCCGCATCTGTCGCCGAGCGATCCGACCGCGGCGGCGCTGAACTACACCGAAGACGCGAGCAAGGTCGACAAGGCCAAGGCGCCGACCTACGTGGCGGGCTCGGCGTGCGCGAACTGCAACTTCTACCAGGGCGCGGCCGCGCCGTGGGGCGCCTGCGCGCTGTTCCCGGGCAAGGCCGTCAACGCGAAGGGCTGGTGCGCGGGGTACGCGAAGAAGGCTTGATCGAGGTCAGGGCCGGACTGAGTCGGGTCTGATTCCGTCGGGTCCGGTCCGTCGGGTCCGGTCCGTCGGGTCCGGTCCATCGGGTTCGTTCCATCGGGTTCGTTCCATCGGGTGCGATCCAGTCGGGTCCGATTTCATCGTGGTCTGATTCCATCGGGACGGATTCCAGCGGGTCTGATTTCGTCTGGTCTGATTCCGTCTGGCCTCATTTCGGTCTCGTCTCACTCCGTCTGGTCTCGCTCCGTCTGGTGGCATTCCGTCTGGTGGCATTCCGTCTGGTGGCATTCCGTCTGGTCTCATTCCGTCTGGTCTCATTCCGTCTGGTCTCATTCCGTCTGGTCTCATTCCGTCTGGCGGCATTCCGTCTGGCCTCATTTCGGTCTCGTCTCACTCCGTCTGGTCTCACTCCGTCTGGTCTCATTCCACCTGTTCTCATTCCGTCTGGTCTGATTCAGCAGGTCTGATTCAAGAGGTCCCGGACGACCGGGTCTCGCTGGGCCCGGATCGAACGAGGTCCGCGCGCACGAGGGCGGTTCGAGACGAGGCCGCTGAACTCGGGCCTGCCCAGTAGCCAAGAACGTCAGGGCACGCGCCGACGGAGACGCAACGCAGGTCGGGGACAATCGGTGCTCCGTCGGCGCGCCGAGCGGACCGTTCATCAGTATGGAAGCGAATCGCTGCATGCGAAGCGGACGCGAGCGGCCTGCGCGCGCGTTCTAAAGTCTTGCGTTCTCAAGTAATCTTGCGGTCCCGGACAGCGGATCGCCTATCCCCATGCTTCCCGAACTCGGTCAATTCGCGCTGATCCTCGCCTTGTTGCTCGCCGCCGTGCAATGCGCGCTGCCGCTGTTCGGCGCGTGGCGCGGCGACGCGCGGCTGGTCGCGATCGCGCGGCCCGCGGTCGCGGGCCAGGCGGTGTTCGTCGTGCTCGCGTTCGGCGTGCTCACCTATGCGTTCGTGACGCAGGACTTCTCGGTCGCCTACGTCGCGCAGAATTCCAACCGCGCCCTGCCGTGGTACTACCGCTTCTCGGCCGTGTGGGGCGCGCACGAGGGTTCGCTGCTGCTGTGGATCCTCATCCTCAACGTCTGGACCGTGGCCGTCGCGACGTTCAGCCGGCGCCTGCCCGATGTGCTGATCGCGCGCGTGCTCGGCGTGCTCGGCTTCATCGCATTCGGCTTCCTCTTGTTCACGATCCTCACGTCGAATCCGTTCGCACGCCACCTGCCCGCGCTCGCCGATGGCGCCGACCTCAATCCGATCCTGCAGGACCCGGGCCTCATCATGCATCCGCCGATGCTCTACACGGGCTACGTCGGCTTCTCGGTCGCGTTCGCGTTCGCGATCGCCGCGCTGCTCGGCGGCGCCGGCGCGGGTGGCGCGCAGGCGAGCGAATCGGCGGATGAAGAAACGAAGGCCGAACTCGTCAACTGGGTGCGCTGGGCGCGGCCGTGGACGAACGTCGCGTGGGCGTTCCTCACGCTCGGCATCACGCTCGGCAGCTGGTGGGCCTACTACGTGCTCGGCTGGGGCGGCTGGTGGTTCTGGGATCCGGTCGAGAACGCGTCGTTCATGCCCTGGCTCGTCGGTACCGCGCTGATCCATTCGCAGGCCGTGACCGAGAAGCGCGGGGCTTTTCGCGCGTGGACGCTGCTGCTGTCGATCTTCGCGTTCTCGCTGTCGCTGCTCGGCACGTTTCTCGTGCGCTCGGGCGTGCTCACGAGCGTGCACGCGTTCGCGAGCGATCCGAAGCGCGGCCTGTTCATCCTCGGCTTCCTCACGATCGTCGTCGGCGGCTCGCTGACGATCTTTGCGTTGCGCGCGCCGAAGGTCGCGGGCGGGCGGCCGTTCCACTTCGTCTCGCGCGAGACGCTGCTGCTCGTCAACAACCTCATGTTCGCGTGCGCCGCGGCGATGGTGCTGCTCGGCACGCTGTATCCGCTGATCGGCGACGCGCTCGGCGTCGGCCGCATCTCGGTCGGGCCGCCGTATTTCGGCTTCATGTTCTACCTGCTGATGCTGCCGGTCGTGCTGTTCCTGCCGTTCGGGCCGATGTTCCGCTGGGCGAGCGCCGACTGGCGCAAGACGCTGCGCGCGCTGCTGCCCGCACTCGCAATCGCGGTCGTCGCGGCCGTGCTCGCGCCGCTCGTGACGCCGGGCCTCGGCGTGCGTGGACTCGTTGGCGTCGCCGCCAGCCTGTGGGTCGGCGTCGGCATCGCGCTCTACGCGATCAAGCGCTGGCGCGAGTCGCCCGCGGGACGTCGCTACACGCCCGAGATGCTCGGCATGATCCTCGCCCACTTCGGCGTCGCGGTGTTCCTCGCAGGCGTGCTCATCACCGAAGCCGCGAGCGTCGAGAGCGACCTGCGCTTCGCGCCGAACGAAACGAAAACGGTCGGCGGACTCGACTTCCGTTTCGTCGGCGTGCAACACGCGCAGGGTCCGAACTACGCGGCCGACGAGGGCACGCTCGAAGTGCGCAAGGGCGGCCAGCTCATCGCGACGCTGCATCCGCAGAAGCGTCAATACGTCGGCGGCGGCTCGATCCAGACGAAATCGGACATCGACCCGGGCCTGTTCCGCGATGTCTACGTCGCGCTCGGCGAGCCGCTCGATCCGGCCACCGCCGCGGGCCAGCCGCCGTCGCCGAACTCGACGGGCGCGTGGGCCGTGCGCGTCTACGTCAAACCGTTCGTGCGCTGGATCTGGCTCGGCGGCCTCTGCATGATGCTCGGCGGATTCACGGCCGCGACCGATCGGCGGTTCCGCGTCGTTCGCGAGGCTCGTAACTCGGGACTCGCAGAACGCGCCGAACCGTCCGCCTCGTCCGCGATTCCGGGCCCGCAGTCACCGGTTCCCACTGCATGACCCGCCTCATTCCGTTGTTCGCGTTCTGCGCGCTCGTGGGTCTGCTCGGATTCGGCATCTACTGGAACTCGCGCCACGAGATGAGCGAGGTGCCCAGTCCGCTGATCGGCAAATCCGCACCCGCATTCACGCTGCCCTTCTTGTACGAACCCGCGAAGACGCTGAGTGGCAAGGAGCTGCTCGGCAAACCGTACCTGTTGAACGTGTTCGGCAGCTGGTGCCCGACGTGCCAGTTCGAACACCCGATCCTCACGCAGCAGATCAAGCCGCTCGGCATCAAGCTGATCGGCCTCGACTGGAAGGACGAACCCGACGACGCGAAGCGCTGGATCGCGCAGTTCGGCAACCCGTACGACGCGCTGATTACCGACCGCGACGGCCGCGCGGGCATCGACTTCGGCGTCTACATGGCGCCCGAGACGTTCCTCGTCGACGCGCAGGGCGTCGTGCGCTACAAGCGCATCGGCATGTTCACGCAGGAGAATATCCGCGACGAACTGCTGCCGAAAATCGCCGAGATGCAGCGCGAGGGCGGCCGATGAAGCCTGCTTTGATGAAGCCCGATTCGATGAAGCCCGATTCGATGAAGCCCGATTCGATGAAGCCCGATTCAATGAAGCCCGATTCGATGACGGCGTCGTCGATCGGATCGGTATTGATGAGTTCGGCATTGATTGGAACGGTGTTGACGAGATCGGCGCCGATGCTGTTCGCGCGCTTCGCGGCGACCGTGCTGTTGTTTCTCAGCGCAATCGGCAGCGCGTACGCGATCGACCCGCTGCCGTTCAAGGATCGCGCCGAGGAAGTGCGCTTCCAGAACCTGACGAAGCAGCTGCGCTGCCTCGTCTGCCAGAACCAGGACCTCGCCGATTCCGACGCCGCGCTCGCGGGCGACCTGCGCAAGCAGGTGTTCGACATGATGCAGGCGGGCAAGAGCGACGCCGAGATCAAGCAGTATCTCGTCGACCGCTACAACGATTTCGTGCTCTACGACCCGCCGGTGAAACCCGGTACCTGGCTGCTGTGGTTCACGCCGTTCGTGCTCGTGCTGATCGGCGCGGTCGTGCTCGTGCGCATCGTGCGTGCGCGCGCGCGCCAGGCCGTGGCGCTGCAGGCCGGCGCGAAAGGCATCACCCAATCCGAGGACGACGACTGGTGACAACCGCTTTCGTGTTTGCCGCTGCCGTGATGCTGATCGCGGCGCTCGCCTTCGTCATGCCGCCGCTGTTGCGCTCGGGTGCCGCAAGTCCGGCCAACGACGTGCGCCGCCGCCTGCGCGCGCTCGACCAGGCGCGCGACGGCGGCATCCTCAACGACGCCGAGTACGCCGCGAAGCGTGCCGAACTCGCCGAGGCGCTGCTCGCGAGCGCCGACGACAAGAAGCCACCCGCGCGCGCGCCGTTGACGATTGCGCTCGTGCTCGCGCTGCTGCTGCCGGCGCTCGCGATCGTGCTTTATCGCGTCGTCGGTTCGCCGCAGGCGCTCGATTCCGCGATGCTCGTTGCGGCACCCGAGTCCGCGCCGGCCGACCACGGTGGCGAGATGGACCAGGCGATCGCGAGCCTCGTCGAGAAGCTCAAGCAGAATCCGCAGGACGCCGCCGGCTGGGCGCTGCTCGGCCGCGCCTACCGCGAAACGCGGCACTTCGATCAGGCCCGCGACGCGCTCAAGCGCGCGCACGAGCTCGCGCCCGACGATGCGGACACGCTCGCCGAGTACGTCGAGGCGCTCGCGCTCACCGACCCGCAGCACCGCATCGCCGGCGAGGCGCGAACGCTGCTCGACCAGGCGCTGAAGCTCGATCCGCAGAACCAGCGCGCGCTGTGGCTGCTCGGCATCGCGCATTCGCAGGACAAGGACTACGCGGGCGCCGTCCAGATCTGGACCCGCCTGCTGCCGCTGCTGCCCAAGGATTCCGACGTCGCCGCATCGGTCAAGCGGCAGATCGCGCAGGCCGAGGCGCTGCGCGACGGCCGGCCGCCGCCGGCCGACGAAGAGGTGGCGGCAAACGAGCCCGCCGGCGCGGGCGCCGCCGGTTCGAGCACGGCCAGCGCCGCGCCGAACGCCGACAGCGCGAGTGCGGCGGATCTGCGCTCGGGTGCGCGAGCCTCATCGGCCACAGGCGCCGCGGCCGATGCCAGCGGGCCGCATATCGAAGTGACCGTGGCGCTCGACCCGAAGCTCAAGGACAAGGTCAACGCGAACGACGTGCTGTTCGTCTTCGCGAAGGCGGCCAACGGCCCGCCGATGCCGCTCGCGATCGCGCGCCTGACGGCCGCGCAGCTGCCGGCGACGGTGACGCTCACCGACGGCATGGGCATGCTGCCCGCGATGAAGCTCTCGCAGTTTCCACAGGTGATCATCGGCGCGCGCATTTCCAAATCGGGCAACGCGATCGCGCAGAGCGGCGACTTGCAGACGCTGTCGTCGCCGATTCCGAACACGCGCGCCGAGCCGCTCGCGCTGACGATCGATCAGGTCGTCCCGTAACGTCGTCGCGGGCCGCGAACGCGGGGACTGCCACCGAAATTCTGCGCGCACGGCTAGCACGCGGCCTGCCGAGGGAGTTCTTCGCGCACATGCGCCGACCAGCAATGTGATCGTACCGTCAGCGCCACGCAGACCGTAACGGGAATTGTCCGCGCACGCACGCGAAGGTTCGATCTCTCGCGCTCGCGAGTGGATCAGCGAGAGTGGATCAGGGCGAGTCGATCAGATCGGGGCCGTCGGGCGGCGCGCGCCGCGAACGCGCGGCCCGCAGAGCGCATCCTTCGCGCACGCACGTCGATCAGCGATCCGACGGGCTCGCGCAGGTCGGGCCATGGCGCAGCGCCCGCTGCGAAAAGCCGACGCGCGGTCCGCTGGCGGAATTCAGCGGACGGGTTCTTCCGAGGTTCCTTCTGCGACTAGGGCTTCTTGACGTGGAAGCTCAAGTCGATATCGATCTTGTCGTCGAACAGCGTTTCGCCGGGCTTCGTCGTGAGGTGGCCGCTGATCTCGCCGTTCGCGATCTTCACGTCGCTGACGTGGAGTATGCCGGTGCCGCTCGCACCCGAATGCTTGAGTGCGGAGTGCATGAACTCGGTGCCGATCACGTCCCACTTGTCGCCCTCGTCGGGCACGATCAGCACGGACAACGCATCGCCGAATTTGCCGAACTGCGCGTGCATCGATGGATTGGCGTCCTTGCTCGCGTCCTTCTCGCTGAAGACGAGGCGGATCGTCGGCTTGTCCATCCACGGATCGTCCTTGACCGCGCGCAGGAACGCGAGCTTCGCGTCCTGGCCGTTGGCCTTGAAATGTCCCGCGAACGGCGCTGCAGCGGCGGCGCTGGCGAGGCCCGCGACGAGCAGCATGAGCACGAACGTGACCAGCGAAACGCGGATGCGCTTGCACATGACGCTTCTCCCGAACGACCCGAATCGAACCTGACACGTCGCGCCAAGGCGCGACGACCCGTTCTCAATGACGGCAAACGGCGGCGTCAGGGATCAACGCACCACAGCGACAGCATGCACCGCAGTCGGCGCGAGTGCCAGCGCACAGATCGTTCGCGGCTCGGTGAGAACGACTCACGCGTCTGCGGGCGTCGCACCTGTCGAGTCTGGCGTCTCGACAGCCTTTCCAGCGCCGACGCCTCCCGCGCCGACGTCTCCTGCGATTACCGTTCCTGCGCTTACCGTTCCTGCGCTTACCGTTCCTGCGCTGACCGTTCCTTCGCTGACTCCCGCTGCGACGCAGCGCCACAGCGCCTGACCCGACGCGGCGTATTTACGTTCGAAGGCCGTGAGCGGCGCTCCGGGCGAGAACGTCTCGCATTGCGCCGACCATCCTGCCTGGCGCAATGCCTGCGCGAATTCGTCGGCATGCACGCGCCAGTTCGTGCGCAGCGTTATCGTCCCGCCGAGTTCGAGCAGCGCGGGCAGCACCGGATGCGCGTGCCAGCGGCGCATGACGTGCTCGGGCTTCGGCCACGGATTCGGATAGAGGACGAACTGTGCGCGACAGCGCAGCTGCGCGGCTGCGGCGAGCTGCCAGAAGTCGACGAGATCGCAGCGCAGCAGCAGCGTGTTCGCGGGCGCGTCGCACACGACGCGCTGCGCAGTGGCGAGACGCGCCGCGGACTTGTCGACGCCGATCACGAGCGCATCAGGAAAAGCGCGCGCGAGCGCGAACGTGCCGAGCCCCGTGCCGCAGCCCGCGTCGAGGATGAAGCTGCCATTGGAGGCGGCGAGACGATCGACGACGGTCGCGAACGCGGCGCGGCCTGCCGCGCTCGGTTCGCGGCGATACGGCTCGCGCAGGTGCCGCGCGACGATTTCGGCGAGGCGCGGATGCGGTGCGAGCTGGCTGCTCGTGACGATGCGCGAGGTGGCGTGCACGGGTCGTTCGTCGGCGTTGTCGTGATGGCGATGCGCAGCCGGCGAATATGCAAACAACCGTTCGTTTCGGCTGGGCTGGGGAATCCAGGTCGCGGCAAGGATGCAGGCAAGTATAATGCCGCGCCCGCTTCCCCCGGATGCTCCATTCTCCAGCGCGTATGGCCGATGCCCGAAAGTACTTCGCCCTGCCCTCGCCTTTCGCGATGCGTCGCGGCGGCTCGCTCGTCGGCGCGCAGATCGCCTACGAAACCTGGGGCACGCTGAGCGCGGCGCGCGACAACGCGATCCTCATCCTCACGGGCCTCTCGCCCGGCGCGCACGCGGCCGCGAATGCGGACGATCCGTCGCCCGGCTGGTGGGAGGAGATGCTCGGCCCGAACAAGCACATCGACACGAATCGCTGGTTCGTCATCTGCGTCAATTCGCTCGGCAGCTGCAAGGGCTCGACGGGTCCGCTGTCGGTCGATCCGCAGACGGGAAAAGTATACAAGCTCGGTTTCCCGGATCTGACGCTCGAGGACGTCGGCAACGCGGCGTTCGAGGTCGTGCGCGGCCTCGGCATCGAGCGGCTCGCCTGCCTGCTTGGCAACTCGATGGGCGGCATGAGCGCGCTCGGCTACCTGCTGCAGCATCCCGGCAGCGCGCGCACGCACATCAGCATCTCGACAGCGCCTCAGGCGCAGCCGTTCGCGATCGCGATTCGCTCGCTGCAGCGCGAAGCGATTCGTCTCGACCCGAACTGGAACCTCGGCGAGTACGACGACGAGCACTACCCCGAGGCAGGCATGTCGATCGCGCGCAAGCTCGGGGTGATCACCTATCGCTCGGCGATGGAGTGGGTCGGCCGCTTCGCGCGCATCCGCCTCGACCACGAAGCGCGCGGCGACGACGATCCGTTCGGCGCCGAGTTCGCGGTCGAATCCTACCTCGTCGGCCACGCGAAGAAGTTCGTGCGCAGCTTCGACCCGAACTCGTATCTGTACCTGTCACGCGCGAGCGACTGGTTCGACATTGCCGAATACGCGCCCGCCGGCGCCAACGCGAACGACCGCATCGCGGCCGCGCTCGCGCGCATCGACGTCGAGCGCGCGCTCGTGATCGGCGTCACGACCGACATCCTGTTCCCGCTGTCGCAGCAGGAGGAGATCGCCGACGGCCTGTCGGCGGCCGGCGTCGACGTCGACTTCGTCGCCCTCGACTCGCCGCAGGGGCACGACGCGTTCCTCGTCGACATCGTTCGCTTCGGCGCGGCGATCGCGGGGTTCCTCGCCCGCATCTAGCGAGTCGGCAGGTGTCGCGAGGCACGGCTTACCTCCGGCATCGTCCGCTTCGGCACCCCATCATGGGCTTCCTCGCCGATCGAGCTGTCCAACCCGCGCCGCGGATACGACACGTCATCGTCGCTGTCGTCCACCTCGACGCGGCGATCGCGGGATTCCTAACCGGGACTGGCGACTCGGCAGGCGTCGCGAGGCCGGCTTGTCTACCTCCGACATCGTCCGGTTCCTATCTCCGACATCGTCCGCTTCGGCACAGCGATTGCGAGTTTCCTCATGCGGATTGGACGGGCTGGCACGGCCGTCGGGACCACGGCTTCCCGCTCGGCAGTGTCCCGTGCGGAGCCGATCTCCCTTGTCTCGAGCCCGATCGGGAGCTGCGGCAGGGAGTCGGCCGGCAGCGAGGGGCAAACTGCAAGGCTGCCGCCGTCTCGGCGACTTCCGCCGCCATGCTGTAAACTGGTTATATCGATATAACCACAACGGCGACTGTCCCAGCCCATGCTCGCTCTCGATTTTCCCGGTTCGCGCCATCTCGTGTCGTCGCTCGACCATGCGGTCCATCGCGACCGCACGACCGACATCACCGACGCGCTGCGCCACACGCTGTGCGAACTGATCCGCGACCCGGCCGTGAAGCTGCCGGATTGCGTGTTCGAATCCTCGTGCGATCACTATTGCCGGCGCGAGCTGTATCGCAGCGAAGACCTCGGCTACAGCGTCATCGCCATGACCTGGGGGCCGGGCCAGGGCACGGCGATCCACGATCACGCGGGCATGTGGTGCGTCGAAGGCGTCTGGCACGGATCGCTCGAGATCACGCCCTACGAACTCGTCGAACACGACGCGTTGCGCCAGCGCTACCGCTTCGAATCGCGCGGCACGATGAACGCGGGCCCCGGCTCCGCCGGCAGCCTGATCCCGCCGCACGAGTACCACACGATCCGCAACCCGAGCCGCGATTCGATCTCGGTGACCCTGCACATCTACCGCGGCCCGATGACCGAATGCTCGGTCTTCCGCGCCACCGAATCGGGCTGGTACGAACGCGACCAGCGCAAGCTTTCGCTCGACGCGACGCACTGACGCGGGCGCGACGATTGCGCGTCCGCGACCCGGCCGGATTTCGCGGCACGCCGGCAACTCGTCTATAATGCGCGCCCTGCCATCGCGCGCCGCTCGGTCCGCGCGAATCACATCAAAGCCGGTGTGGCGGAATTGGTAGACGCGACGGACTCAAAATCCGTTTCTGGCAACAGAGTGTGGGTTCGATTCCCTCCACCGGCACCAGTGATTGACTCAACGATCTCTACCGAATCACGCTAGGCAACAGAATAAAGGGCTGGAACCGCGCTATATAGCCGTTTCCGGCCCTTCTTATTTCACAACGAGCGACAACCACTCACACGAGCAGACAGGCGGTCTTGTGGTAAGGAAGTGGTAAGAAGACTGACCGGCGTGGTACAACGGGCCTCCTTACCACGCCGCGCCGCTCGCCATGCCGACGATCACGGATACCTGGCTCCGCTCACTGAAACCACGCGCCACCCTCTACCGCGAGCCATGTGGAGACGGCCTCTACATTGAAGTGCAGCCGATAAGCGCGCGACAGCCCAATGGCAAACGCGTGTGGCGATTGCGATATCGATTCGATGGCAAGGAGCGGACGATGGGACTGGGGCTCTACCCGGCCGTCTCGCTGAAAGAAGCACGCCGACAGGCAAGCAAACATCGCGGCGCACTACATGAGGTCGACCCGCTTGCTGAGCGTGAGGCCAGGAAGACGGAGCGGCAGGCAGCTGCACGCGACGCGGAGAACACGTTCGAGAAGGTCGCTGAGCGTTGGCTAGTCCACCACCAAGCTGCAGACATAACCAAGCGGAAGGCGCAGTGGCTGCTCGGTCACTTGACCCCGCACATCGGCGGCGTAGCGCTGAAGGACATCACACCGCGCATGCTTCTCGACGCGCTGCGCACAGTGGAGAAGACCGGAAAGCTCGAGACTGCTTCGCGCACCAAGACGGTCGCCGGCCAGGTGTTTCGGTACGCGATTCGAGAGCAACTCGTCGACACCGACCCAACGCTCAGCCTGCGCGGAGCACTCAAGAGTCCTGAAACGAGGCACCGTGCAGCGATTACGGAGCCGAAGCAGCTCGGCGGGCTCCTCCGCGCAATCGACGGCTACGCGGGCCAACCCGTTGTGCGGCTCGCGCTCAAGATGGCTTCGCTCACATTCGTCCGCTCCGCTGAGCTCCGCGGCGCGCGCTTCGAGGAGTTCGATCTCGACGCCGGCCTCTGGCGGATCCCGGCGCGTCGCATGAAGAAGAAGGACCGCGGCGATCATTTGGTTCCCCTCTCGACGCAGGCCGTCGCGATCGTCCGTGACCTGCGCGCAATGAACCCGAACGGCGAATTGCTCTTCCCATCGATCAGGGACTCGAAGCGCACGATCAGCGCGAATACCCTCAATGTCGCGCTGCGCGTCTGCGGCTATTCGAAAGATGACATGACCACCCAAGGGTTTCGGCGTACCGCGACGACGCGACTAAACGAGCTCGGGTGGAATGCGGACGCGATAGAGCGACAGCTCGCGCACGTCGAGGGAAACGTCGTGCGTGCCGCCTACAACGCAGCAAAGTACTTGGACGAAAGACGCTCGATGATGCAGGCCTGGTCCGACTATCTGGACGCTCTGCGTGATGGGCGTTCCAACGTGATCGCGATCGGGTCGCGAAAAGCCAGCTGAGCACTTCCCTAGACAGCGGCGTACAGCCCCTGTCATAATTTCTCAGGTGCAAGCCATAAATAGCTCGCCGCTAGGCGGATGCTAGCACGATGATGCAAGGCTTCACAACAACACACAACACACGAAGGCGACACATGAATGTCAAAATACTGATTACAAAGGAGTTTTATCGTGACTGTTGTAAGCGATGGGCGTACCAGGATCCGCCCGCAAGTTGATCCACTCGATCCGCGCGAGGTGTTAGCAGGAGCTAATCACCCAATGCGAGTGCCTGAGGTGTTACGCCTTGTCGGCAATCCACACCCGAACTCACTCCGGAACTGGGAGCGCACAGCGGGATTTCCCAAACGCTTCAAGGTCGGGCCGCACTTTGTGGCTTTCGATTCGCACGCTGTTGCGCGCTGGATTCTCGCTCGCATGAAGGCGGCGGCGTGACCACGACCACCAAAAACAAAGCCCGCAGGACGCGGGCTCTAAGAAGTCAAAACGGATGACCACCAATGACAAGCACCGTTCTAGCGAATGCCGCGCACCGCGGCCAGGCAACTCGCGCGCGCCCGAGTAGCACTCGTTTCCTCGTCATCAACGCCACCGACCGCGCAAAAGCGAAGGCGGCACTGGACATCGAGGATTACTTCGACATCTTCGTAGGATCGGGAGACATCCTCATCTACCGCATGCCGCGGAACGCCGTATCGGTGCCCGCATCGAAACCGCGCGATTGTGGCTACACGCTCCGAGAGTCCGCGGCCGACGATCCCGTGGTAGCGGAACGAATTGCGGGGGTTGTCGACGCACACCCGTGGGGTATCCGCGATCCTGAGTGCTCGTTCTACAGCATCAACCACGAACGACTCGCGATGCTCCTTTACGCATTGAGTCCGGTCATGGGCGACGACGACGAAGCCGACGCGTGGTGGAGCGACGACGAATCCCAGGTCCTCAACGGAGGCGATCCATACTTCAAGGCTGCCCGAGAGAGCGTAGAGATCAACAGTCGCGAAGCACGGGCGCGGCGCGCGCACACGAAACCGAAACCTCTCGCAACAAAGGCGGAGGTCACCGTTGCTGTGCCTGCGATCGTGCCCAATTCGGCCGCGCCAATACAATTGCCGGCACCACTCGTCTCCGTGCCGCTTGGAGACCTGGCGATGGCCGAGCCGCAGCCGACGCCCTATGTCGTGTCGCCGATCGTGCCAGCCGGGGTGGTGACCCTGATGAGCGGCGATGGCGGCGTCGGCAAGACGAAGCTCGCATTGGCCATCGGCGCGCATGTCGCGGCCGGCGCGTGGACGTGGGGGCAGTACAGGCTCCGACCGGGGAAGGTGGTGTTCGTCTCGCTCGAGGATGAGGGCGCCGAGGTGCGGGCGACCCTGCGAAACATCTGCGAAACCTACCGGCTCAATTCTGCAGATGTAGCGCGCGACATGGTCGTGCTCGATGGCTCGGCGTGCGATGGCGCGATGGCTGTGGAAGTGTCGACCGCTGGCCGGAAGTCGCTTCAGTTCACATCGCTGGGCGCTGAGGTCTTCCAGGCTTGTGCGGGGGCTTCCCTCGTCATTGTCGACAACGCCAGCGAGGCGTTCGCCGCGAACGAGAACGATCGCCCGCTCGTACGCGCATTCGTCAAACGTCTCGCGCAGACCGCGCGCGCGAACAACGCCGGAATGATTTTGCTCGCTCACGTTGACAAGGCTGGTGTTCGCCACGGCACGAATGGCGCAACCTACTCCGGCTCGACCGCTTGGAATAACTCTGCGCGCTCTCGACTCGCGCTCATCCAGGTGGATGACGACACGATCGAGCTGAGGCACGAGAAGTCCAATCGCGGCCCGAAGGCGAAGCCGATCCCGCTACGCCGTGAGGGCAACGGCGTCCTTGTGCTGGCCGATCGCGCTCCGGAAAGCGTCTCAAACTTTGATCAGGAACTGCTCGACTGCGTTGCGCGCGCCAGCGCCACCGGCGAGCCGGTTGGTGCACATCGAAATGGCCCCGGCAATGCGCATGCGCGCCTCACCACGGCTCCAGGCTTCCCTCCTGCCCTGAAGTCCAAGGCGAAGTTCTGGGCCGCCCATGACCGCCTCGTGCACGCCAAGCGTCTCATCCGTGTCGACTACACCGGCGCAGGCCGGAAGACCAAAACCAAACTCGAAGTTGCACCGGTTGCTCCAGTTGCGCAAGTTCCCGAGAACTAGCGCAACCCTGCGAACCGGCGCACACCCGCGCGCCAGTGCGCAGGTTTGCGCAGGGGGTATGGGGGATATGGAGCACATCAAGAACCAGCGCAGCTTTGCTGGACTGATCGAATACCTACCCAGCCGCGCCGCCTGGGATGAAGCCGGCGCACAACCAAAATGGAAAACACCATGCTCGACAAAAACACGCTCGACTCCATCCAACGAAGCCGCGACGGCCTGAACACGCCGGATCAGATCAATGCTCTGTCCGTCTCGCTAAGACGGCTCGCCACCGAGATCACCGATCTTCGCGCGACCTGTGACGCCAAACTGCGCGAAGTGTTCGCTGTGGTCGCACCGCTGTGCACTGAAGACAATATTCCGGGGGTTGCCCAAGCGGCGCGAGTGGCAACGCGCGAGTACAGTCGCGCGCAGCTAGGCGTGGGCGCTCAGTTCGATGAAGCTGCTCGCCAAGTCTCCGAGATCGCGCGCGCCGTGGAGACCAGCCGCAACTGGGACACGCGGCGCTCCGACACCTATGCGCGCCAGCTGGGCTAAGGAGGGTACCCATGGCTCGTACCTATAAAGAGCGGTTGCCGCCAACCGATCGACCCGCCGCGATGATGCTGCTAGACATCGCCAGGGTCGGTTGCAGCGCTGAGGATTGGCTTGGCGGGCACAGCATCGAGGAACTCGCCGACGAACTCGACGACTGCGGCTGGCCCGTCTATGTCGCCGACCTCGCCTCGGGCCGGATCGCGTATCTCCATCCGGAGCCACTTCAGCGTCTTCGCGCTCGACTGGGGAGCAACACCGCCTCTTCGACCTGGGTCCGGAGAGCTGCGCTGCGGGCTCTCGCGGGGTGTGTGATGACTATCGCGCACGCTGCCGCACTGCCAATCCATACCGGAACCAGCGCCGCACAACGGCCCGCAGAAGCGGCCTAGCACGTAACCGCAATCGCGCGCTGCGCGCCGCCTGGTGCGCCGCGTGCCTCAACTCAACAAGGAATGTTGAACCATGTCGTTCGAACAGCAGCAAAACCAATCCCCGGCCGTACCAACCGACACCTGGGCAGATGTCGTCAACTCGCCCGAGTGGGGTGATTTCGACGAAAAACAAAAACAGCAAATCCGCGAAAACTTCTATAGCTCCGTCGTCGTACCTTCCGCTCAACGCAAGAGCGGCGACAGCACGCCAGACTGGAATGCCGTGCGCGCGGAATTCGATCACTACACCGCGCCCTTCATTCAGCCGCGGAGCTCGGGCTTTCTCAACAACATCGCCACCGGCGCCGAGCGCGGTGCTGCGCGCGCCGTACGCGGCCTCTCCATTGCGGCAGCGGGTGCGGCTCCGTTCCTCCCGGGCATGAATCCCGCGACCGCCGCTGAAGCGCAGGGGCAGGCGTTCAATGCCGCGCAAAATTTGCAGAACTGGGAATCCTCGCTCCCCGCCCCGCGCACGACCGGTGAGAAGATCGCGCAGGGCGCAGGCGGATTCATCCCCGGCCTGCTCAGTGCTGGTAGCGGCGAAGCGGGCGCAGCCGGTGCCGACGTGCTCGATCGCGGCGGCTCGCTCCTGCAGGCCGAGGGTGGCGCAGGAATCGCTACGGCGACGAACCTGGCCGCGCTCGCGACCGGTCGCCTGGGCACGGGCCTCCCCGCGCGTGTCGCGCTGCAGGGCGCCGCTGGTGCGGTCCTGAGCGAAGGCGCGCGGCGCGCGGAGAACGCCTTGCTTCCCGACAACATGCGGCGTGACTTCGATGCGGTCGATCTCGGCTTGTCTGTCGGCGCGGCCGCGGCTGGCGCGGCGCTCCCGCACGGCGGCGAGCAACTCGGTCACGGTGCGGATTTGATCGGCGACGGCGCAGCCGCAGGCAAGATGCGCCCCGGTCGTGTGACCACGGGCGACGCAACACCCGCCGCGAGTCCGCCGACGATCGACGCCGACACCGCACACGCCCAATTGCTGGACGCACTCTCGCGCCTGCCGTACGGCACGGACGAGGACGCACAAGCATCCTTGCGCACTCCTGCCCCTGGCGTCGACGCGTCGCAGCCCAACGCCGCGGCGAACACACGCGCACAGCCTGCCGCGTTGCCCGAAGGCGTGACGATCGAACCACACCCGACCGACGACGCGAGCGTGCTTGTGCTCGGTGCCGATGGCCCGACGGGTACAGCCGCGCGGGCGCTGGGCGCGCGGACCTCGTTCAACGCAGGCGGCAAGGCGCAGCTGGTCATGCCGTCCGACGCCGAGCCAGTGCTCCGGGCGTCACTGGAAGCGCGTCGCATCGTCGGCAAGCCTGAGCCATATCGCGGTGTGCTCGACGACTCCGATCCGCTGCTGCCGCATGCCGAGGAGCTCGCCAATCAGCTCGGGGAAGGTGCAAAAGTGTCACCCGACGCGATCGGATCCCTCGGCGCACGGGGCGATGCGCGCATCAACAACATCCTCGGCCAGCTCGAGGAGCGCGGTGTGTTGTCCGAGCCCGACGAGTCAGGTGTCCGCCGTGTGTTGCCGAGGGATGAGGATCCAGCCGCCGCGCGCGCGCCGACCGATGACCCGGGCAACACGTCCGCCAGCGAATCGGTCGACAATGAGCCTGCCCCGTACAAAGCCGGCGCGAGCATTCCGCTGCCCAAGAGCGTGCAGGACGCCGCGCACGACCTCCTGATGAAGACGGCGCCGATGGCTACCGGCTCGCCAGAGGCGCAGGCCGCGGCTAAAGACTTCGCGAACAGTCTGCGGCTCGCGCGCTATGAAGGTGACCGCGCGGACTTCGACTTGCGTACGCGCTTTACCCGCGAGCAACAGGAGCGCATGTGGACTGCCGCCGACGCCGAGAGTGTTGCGCAGCAGACCGGCAAGCCGACGACGGCCGGGCTTGATTCGCTCCACCCACTCGAACGGCAAGCCGTGCTCCGCGAACAGACCAACGCGCTCGACGCATGGAATCAGGCCAAGGCGCTGGGTATGGTGTCCGGTGACGCGCTGCCAAGCTACGTGCCGCGCATGATCGTCGAGATGACCGACGCAGGTGCCAAGCGTGCCGGCCGCGGTGTTGAGACGATCGGCAACGCAGGCCGCAATCTGAAGACGACGACCGCCCAGCTCCAGGGCCGCAAGTACGTCACGACCGAGGGCACCGAGTCAGCCGCTCGCGCTCGGTTCGGCGACAACACCCAAGTCGTCAAGAACATTCGCACCCTTCCCCTGGCTACGGCGCGCCTACGTGAGGCAATCGCCGGCCGCAGTCTGGTCAATAAGATTCGCGACCTCGGCACGGCAACACACGAGAACACTGTCGTCGAAGGCGCGCCGCCCGCGGGCCAGGACAGCCAGTACTTCACGATTCAACACCCAGCGTTCCGTGTGTTCGATCCGCACACCGGCCGGCAACAGCAGCTTTATGTGCGCAAGGACTTCGAAGGCCCGCTGCGCGCAGTGCTCACTGAAAAGGAAGGCGCGCTGTACCGCGCGCTGATGCAGCTCAAGGCGAAGACGATGTCAGTGGTCATGTACTCGCCGATCATTCACAACGCCGTCGAGTTCGGCCGTGCGCTCCCGGCGATGCCCGGCAAGGTCGCATCGCTCCGCGTCTACTTCGACGGCGCGCGCGCGAAAGCGGACCCCACGACGATGCGCGAAGCGATCAATGCCGGCATGGTGCCGATCGGCTCACACGGTGCGATGAGCGATATAACGGGCATCGCGAGCGAGCCGCACATCGAGCCCGGCCGCTCGATCACCGCGCACCTGCTCGCCATGGTGCCGGGCGCGATCAACAAGCGTGCCGGTGACGCCGTATTGCGCGCGGTCGACAAGGCCGGAGACGTCTGGCACAACACACTGCTGTGGGACCGTGTCGGCGACCTGCAGGCCGGGCTCTATGTTGGCCTGCGAGATAACCTCGTCTCGAAGGGCGCGGACGCGCAGACGGCCCAACGTATCGCCGCACACTTCGCCAACAGGTACGCGGGCGCATTGCCGCGCGAGGCAATGTCCGAGGGGGCGCGCAAGCTGGCCAACCTCACCCTGTTCTCGCGCTCCTTCACCCTAGGCAACCTCGGCGCGATGAAAGATGCGCTGACCGGCCTTCCGCGCGACGTGCAAGCGCAGATCCTTCGCGATGCCGGCAAGCTCGCGCAAACGTCGGCTGTGAGTATCGCGCGCAAGAAAGCGCTTGCGACACTCGTGCTCGACATCGGCCTCATGTACGTGGGTAACTCCCTGCTCCAGAGCTCCGCCGCGATGCTGTCAGGCGACAGGACTCTCGACCAGGAAGCGCAGGGCTACGCGCGCCGACTCAACCAGGCCCTGCAGCGGACCAAGGAGAACCCACTATCGTTGCTCAATCCGTTCGAGGCAGTTAACCAACTGACGCCGATGCACGACAACGAACCTGGCAAGCAGGATCGCGTGCTCGTGGGACACGCTGCCGACGGCACCGCCATCTACATGCGCAACCCGGTCGGCAAGATCGGCGAGGAGTTCCAAGGCTGGATTATCTCCCCGCTCGACATGGTCCGCCGCAAGCTCGGCACACTCGCGCGGCCGGCTTGGCAGGTGTTGTCGAACGACCAGGGCTTCGGCCGCAAGGTATACAACCCGAATGCGAACACACCGGCCGAGTGGGCAGACAACGCCGGCAAGATCGTCCAACTCTTCATGCAGGACCAGCTGCCAATGCAGAGCATCACCGCGGCGCGCGACTACTTGGCCGGCAAGGGTGATGCCACGATCAATGCGCTCCAGGCGCTCGGGCCGTTCGGTGGCGTCACGTTCTCGAAAGGTGCGCCAGGCGGCGAGGCTGTCGGTGAGATGTACCACGCGCGCGAGCAGCATGACTTCCGCATGCAACAGGAAATGCCCGCCGTGCGTGATGCAATTCGAGCAGGCGACTTGCGCACCGCGGCGGCGATGATGTCCGGTCTAGGTATCGCACCAAACCTACAGGCCTACTACGTACGCACGACGCTGCATCCCTCGACGCGCCTCTCGCCCAAGCAGCTGCAGCAATTCTTCTCAACGGCGTCTCCGGAGGAAGCCGAAAGGATGCGGGCGATGTTGTCGGCGCAGCACGGGCGGTAGAAAACAATGCGGCCGGCCGGTAGTCGGCCGTAGCACCCTTTCCGTGCCACCTATGCAAGCTGTTCGGCAAACGTTGCTCTAAACCTGCATAGGTGTTCGGCATGGCGGCGCGTAGCTGGTGAAATCCAGTCAAGCAACTCAAAAAGGTTGTCGCGCTGAGCTTGAATATCTTGCCAATGCGAGATCGGCTCATGGTGGAAGATTCGATTCCTTAGCCTTCTCGCTTTTTCCATACGTGCCGAAAGTATCTTGCGACTTCGAAGGATTCTCGGGGCCGAGGGGACTATTACACTGACCTGGCTAGGCCAAAGCGAGCGATTTATCTCGTATCGAGTATCTAGCAGTCCGCACCAAAAACCGAAAGAAACAGAAGCAATGATGTCATCTGGCGCAAAAGCTCTTCCTCGGGCAACCAATTTTCTTCGCGCCTCACTCACTTTGTCGCACTCGGCTTGCGCCACCCATGCGCCGTTGAACCATTCTGGCGTGCCAAACTTGGCGGTGAAAGCCTTGTGCATCTGGTTCCTGACCACTATCTCGAGCAAATGAAAGATCGGATATAGGCTTTCGCTGAGTACAATATTTCGAGCATGGAGGGCGACAGCCTCTTCATAGTTTTGCGCCGCGGCCTCATATCCGTACTTGGTGAGACGCGGCACGGACAAAGCATCAACGATGGCTGAACAGCCAGTTGCATCCAGGGCCGCGGCCCATGATGGATGGTTGTAAATAGGCATTGCCTACTGTAGTATTCGGGGGCAGTCCTCGGATAGTCCCCCTCCCCAATACAGCGGGTGCATGGCGCCGGGGTTTACATAGAAGGGCCGGTCGCATGACCGGCCCTTCGCCGTTTCAGGCATTAGCTTATTCGGCAGCATGACCTTATGCGCCTTCAAGAGTTCAACTGACACGGCTCCGATTTCGGAGAGTGCATGACGCATGTTGTACTCAGCCTGATTCAATTCGCGCAACGCACGCGCGACCCTGTCCGCCGCGTCATCGCGGCTCTGCAAAATTTTTTTCAGCGCGCGCGTTGCAGTCTCGACAGCATTTAGCGCCGTTTGAACCTTGTATTTGCGGACATGGGAGGTTGTCCAAGTAATGCGCGGGAGTGCGCGCCGGAGAACTAGCCCGCCTTAGTATCACCGTCTGCGACAACCTCGACCAAGCCCAGCGCCAGCCCTTGCTCGGTATTGCAAGTCTCGCAATTCCAGCGGGTTCCGTCTTTTATCTCAAATCTCCAAATTCTGTGCTTGCCGTCGCAGCCATGCTTCACGCACGGGAGGACTTGTACCAACGGTATGCGCGTTGCAGTATTTCCGTCCACGCTACACACCCTGTGCTCGGCTCCACAATTGCACCGTATGACGTAGTCAAACGGACGCAGCGGAAGTTTCCGCGTAACGGTTGCACCGCAGCCCTCGCACTCGAAGCTTCGGGGTTCCGAACCGATTACGATATTGCGCATTGACGAGTTGAGGTTTTTTTGTATCTCCGTCGCGATCTCTTCGCAGCGTACGCGCAGTTTCGACATGTCCGGAACTTTGCCTTCAACAGACTGTTTCAGCGTCGGAAGGTGCAGGAACGACCCGAGCGCGTCATAGTGCGTCTTGATCGTCTTCAGCGAGAGTACGTGTTCCGCACCTATGAAGACCGGCGCCTCCGCGGGCGAACCGTCTGGATTCTCTCGCGCCATGAACAGCGTTCCGCCCTTGTCTGCGGCATCGTCGATTTCAAGCAGTGCGCGGAGTACGTCTCGCGGCTGCCATGCACTAACCTGTTCGATAGGGAGGAAGTCGCGCCGAGAGTATTGCCTTTCGTAAATCAAAGCCTCGATCGCCATGCGGAGCTGTAGCGCTGCGTAGAGAAGGCGCGCGTCGTCACCGGAATCCAACTCCTCGCGCGCAGCCGTGTGCGCCATTCTCGCTCGCACACGACACCCGGCATCATCTTTCATCTTCACCCACCGGGATAGCTAGTTCGATGCATTCCCATAGGTGCTGCTTCCGCGCCTCTCCACTCAGGTCATCAGCTACGCTCTCGCCGCGCCTCGCAGCACGTTCCTGCACACAGATAATCGAAGCGAGCACGATGCACGCATCAACTTTCATCGCGCAGGCTCGAGACGGGTTGCTTTGCGCAGCGAAGGAAGCCGCATGCCACAACGAAAGAAGCCGCTCGAGATCGTTGTCTAGTGCCGCGTCAAAGACCCGGTCGCGATCGACCCGCAGCGTTACAAGTAGGTCGATCGCGTCCTGTCGCGTACGTGCCCTTTCCGCCACTTGTCGCGCGTGTTCTTCGCAGTAGCCACCTCTCTCCGCCGGCTCTGCGCATGATATTTCACCACACAAATAGACCTTCATACTGCCCACCATTCGCCGCACCCGCGCGCCGTCCGCTCCATCATCCACTTCCGCTCATCACGCGCAACGTCTGGCGAGAGTTGCAGCTTGTGGCTCGCGCCCCCGAACATGAGGGGGTCGCCGAGCGCCGGGACACGCCTTCCGCGCGTCGCGTCGGCGGTTATTTCAGCCTCGATAGTCGCAGATGGACCGTACGACCGTGCGTTCGTCCGTGTGCTTAGGGCTAGTGATGGCATGCCCTGAGAGTGCGGCTAGTGAGTCTCAGGAATCGAGACGCAATGCGCGGCGGGCCGGAGATGGCTGGGAAGCACATGGGCTCAGCTGGATTCAAAATATGAGGCCATCCGCCGCTCGGATCTATCGGCCATCCTGGCGGCGTCGTTATGGTTGGACTCAAACGAAGCACGATCTACCATCTGCAAGCTTGCGGGCAGTTTCCGCACCCGAAGCTGAGCGAATACACCTTCACCGGATCAAGACCGAGATCGATTCTTGATCGGATGGCCTCCCGGATACAAGCTCGGCATCGAGAAGGCCGTATATGGTCTTTCGCATTTGTGAGTTCCCGCACGAGGCTTGGTTACGCGACCTATGATTCGAAGATGGCCCAGCACGGATGAAGCACGAGAGCTTCATGAAATCACTAAAGCGCTCGTGGCGAGCGCGGACGGGTTGCGTGCGCAATTGGGCGAAGCGCTTCAGCGCTTCACAAATCTCTCGCCTGGCACCGAGTTGAGCTCTAGAACGAGAGAATCGGCAGAGATTTTTTTCCCCTATTTCTTGCGCTCTATGGCCTCCGCAGCAAAGCTGCTCACGATCCAGGAGTACTTTGCCGCGGGCGCCGTGGCACGCAAGGCAATGGAGATCATGTACGCGTTGCGCATCATTGCACGAAAGGGCGACGATGGAGTTCAGCTATTGGAAATTGCTGGAACAAGGATCGTAGCAGGCGTACACCGCCGAACAATCGAGTCCGTTCGAAAGCAGAAGATAAACGAATACCGTGGTGTTGATCTCCATGCTGCCGCAGAATTTGCGCGCAAGCAGTTGCAAAAGATCAAGAAGGTGGTTCCAAACGGCCATACCTCTCGGCCTGAAGCAAAGGACTTCGCCGACTGGGCCGGACTAAATTCGTTCCATAGCCGGATCTACACTGATCTTAATGTCTGCGCACACTTCGACGCGGTCGAGGCGCTAGACCTTGCGTCTGAAAAGAGTGGAGGACCTCTCGTTCGGGCATCTGTGGGACGGCGCTATTTCAATGTCGCCCGGGCGTGTACCGAGATCATGGCGCTAGCTCTCGGAGCTGCTGAAGGTTTTGGTGACACGGCATCAAAACCCGTACTCAGGATCTTGAGTTATGCGATCGAATCGGCTGATCAACAAACAAGCGCATCTTTTTTGCGACTTGCCGCCTTAATGCCGCTGTTCGTGTTAGGGCCCAACGACTAAGACTCGAAGACACGAACCCCGCCACAAAACTTCATAGACTGATAGCAGTCCGAGGGCTGAATGCGCATCGACATCGACGGAAAACTTCGTTCGCCTAGCACGGGCAAGACACGCGACGTGATCCGGTCTAGCGTGACCGCGTTGACCGACGTTCAAGATGGAGACGCGTCGCACCTCGGACTCCTCGATGCATCGCATTCCGTTCGTGCGGCTGCGTGCATCTACTGTAGCGCGCCCGGAACCTCAGACGAGCACGCAATTCCCTACGCATGGGGCGGGACAGTGCAGATTTTTCGGGGCTCGTGCGACGACTGCAGAGGTACGACCTCTCGTTTCGAAGGATTTACCCTAAACGACGGCGGTATGACGAATGCCCGCTGGAAAATGGGGCTGCCTTCCCGTTCAAGACATAAGAGCGCCCCAAAAACCGTAGGGGTAGTAACCATCGACAAGGATGGGCGCTCTGCCCCGCTAGAGGTTGAGACCGAACAAGCACCCGTCATCGTAGGGTTCCCCATTTTTTCGCCGCCCGGACTGTTGAGCGGCGATCACCACCTGAACCTGAAACTCGACGGATTGCAGCCGCTCGTGTTCTGCGACGATGCGGAAGGGTTCATGCGGCGGCTTGGCGCCGAAGTTTTGCGTGTAACCGAGACCGATAAAGACCCTGTCGCCTTCGCGCAAACGATCGCGAAAATCGCCTATTGTTGTGCATGGTGCGCCGGCGTGCTCGAATTTCTCGATAGTACGGGCGATCTAGTTCGCGCGTTCATGCGCGAGCCCGACCGGCTCGGGCTGTTCGTCGGCGCAAAACCGTCGCCGCCGGAGCGTTTTTCCAACCTGGATTTCCGCGTGCTGTATCGGCCGGATCACCTCGGGCTTCTTGTTGCAGAGGTACAACCATTTCCGCGCTTGGCGGCGCCGACGTACCTCGTGGTGCTCGGCCACCTCCCTTCGCTGCGGGCATGGCGGCAAATCCGTAGTGTGCTGAAGCGTTACCAGCTGCCCGCAGTCGCCTAGACTTATTTTTCATCTGGAGCGAGACGCTCGCGAAAGGAACCCGCTCATCCGTTAGGGATATTTCAGAATGACCATCGAAAACCGCCTTCGCTCGTTCATAACCTCCGACAAGGCCGGCGCACTAGTTCTTCAAGGAACCTGGGGGCGCGGCAAAACTCACCTATGGAACGCCCTGATCAAGAAGGAGCTCAGCGCGGACCTTTCGAAGACGCAATACGCGTACGTGTCTCTGTTCGGTGTCAATAGCCTCGACGAGCTCAAGGTGGCGATTTATCAAAGTGCTACGGAATTTGAAAATCTCGTCGACGAAGACGACCGCCCAGCTCAAAACACTGGAGGTCGTCTCCAAAGGTGGTTTGGGAGAAATCGGAAGGGTTTGCAGAAAATGACGATGGACACAGTTTCGTTACCTCACGCGGGACCTCTATCGAGGATTTACAGCGCCTTCGCATTCTATCGAGTTCGCAACATGCTCGTTTGCTTGGATGACATCGAGCGTCGGGGAAATAACCTGCAACTCAAGGATGTCATGGGGCTCGTCTCTCTCTTGTGGGAGCAACGCGGCTGCCGCGTTGTCGTCGTTTTGAATAGGCAGTCCTTGCCAAAGGACGACGCAGAAACATGGGCCAACTACAAAGAGAAGGTGTTCCAGGGCGAGGTTACGTTTGCCCCATCAGCCGAACAGTGCATTAATTTGGTGTTCTGCCCGGCGTCGACGGATGACTTCGACGTTGAAGCTAGGAACGCGTTGATGCAGTTGGATGTTACCAACATCCGAATCATCGAACGAGCCAGAGGCGCGATCGAACAGACTGTTGCAGTGCTCAGTGGCAGTGAGATTTCCTCGCTCACCAAGCGAGAACTCACCCGATCGCTGGTGTGGTTCGTGTATTGCCACAGCGGGCAGGGCGAAGGCGCGCCCCCACTCGATCTTTCAGCCCACTCGAGCATCTTCAAAACCCTACGTTTCGCAAACAAGGAAAACGATACGCGGACTGATCAAGAAAAATCATGGGACAGCATCCGCGAAACCTACGGCGCGTGGTTCCATAGATCATTCGACGAAGTGCTTCAGAAAATGGTTATCGATGGCTATCCCGACGAAGATGTCCTCCGAACGCAGGTGCTCGAATTTGATCGGAACGCGAAGGCAAACGCGGCGCTGAACCGCTTCGAGGGCGTCTGGGACCTTTACCACTATGCGTTTTCGGACAACCGCGCAGAGATCGTCGATGGCTTTCGCGTGTCTTTTTCCGAAGCCGCGAGCGTTGCCACCGCGCGCACAGTTGATTCGACCATCTGGCTTCTTCGGCTTATGGGAGAAAACGAACTGGCCGACGACTTCATCAAGACGTGGATCGATCAGCGGTCGGGAGATCGGGGAAAGGAACTCAGCCCGGACACGGTGTATAAATTCGGTCCGTTGACGGACGATCTTTTTGCAAAAGCTATAGATGCCGCTTACGCGAATGGCAGCTATTTCATGCCGCTCGCAGAGGCGATCGCCTGCCTCGGGCAGCATGAAGGCAACACGCAGGACGCTGCGCTGGCGGTCGCCAACGCGCCTGTGCAAGACCTCGTCCAATACATCGACGAGCATCAAGACAAGCAAACGTCCGACGCTTTGCGGATTTGCTTGGACTTTCCCCCTCACCCACAGTTTCCTCATTATGGTCAGGCCGGGAAGAATGCTCGAGATGCCTTGACGGTGATTGCGGGAAGGTCGTCGTTTGCCGCGTTTCGCATCGAGAACGTCTACAATGTCTCGATTAGTGCCACGGTTCCGGCGCAAGGCACCGCCGAGCCCCCTCCTGTCGGGAGTGCCTTCGCTTGAGCTGCCCCAATTTCAGTTGGAGTAGCAAGAATTTGGCGCGCCGGGGGCATGCCCAGCAACGCCCCGGCGAATCGTCGCAAGTTGAGCATATTCTCTGCGGTTGGTTTCACAGTAGCCTCAATCGCTGAGACGCGCACGCGTATTGTACGGGCGATGAATGTCCCCGCTAAACGCCATGACGAAGACCTGCCGCCCTCTCGCCTTGCGCTAGCCGCCCTCGAACGGCTAATACGGCACGTCGACAGCTACCATGAGCAACACGCGGACCACGCGCTCGTGGCTCGCTTCATCTGCGACATAGAGCCGGACATTGAATCGACTAGGCGCTACTCCGAACACCAAGCCGCTCAGGCTGGCGGGTTCTTCGCCCGCACGCAGCAGATGGAGGCTGACGTCGCGCAGTTGCGACGCGACCTCCACGCCGTAGCCACGACCCTCGCTGCGGTCCAGACGAGCGGCCGCGCGCTCCTGCTGCGACTAGACGAGTTTGACGCGGGAGACCTCTACGTCGAGCGTGGCGCGCTTGCCAGGGCGCTCGCTTCGAAGCGGCTGGAACGGCTTAGTGAGTTCATCGCGCGTGCCGTCGGAGAGCATGAGCTGCGCCAGCGCGTCAGAGCGCTTTGTCGGAATTTGTCGCTTGCGCCGGAGGGGGCGAAGGACGCGGAGAGGTGGATGATGGAGCGGACGAAGCGAGGGCCGGGAGAGTGGTGGTCACGGTGACCGCCTTCTCTTCGCTTTCGATTTGAATGTCCTGCGCGCGTGTCTGCGCAAGATATATACGCCAAGCAGTAGGTGGTCGATAACGTCGAAGGCGAGAATTAACTCTTCGGGCTTGTGCGGCTTTACGTCGTGCGCTGCGATATTTCCGAGGACGCGAAGCTTGTGGAGCACGCTCGCCCCTTCCGCCGTCATGACTCCCAGAGAAACCAACGATTCAATCTTGGCGTAGAGATCGTTTCCCTTTGCCTTCTTGTCTTTGCAGACCGTCTCAAGGATTGCGCGAATACCGATACCGCACAACACGTTCTGATTGTTGTTGAGCGCGCTTATCGTTTCGTCGTAGATGATAGCGACCTTTCGAGGCAGCATCGAGACATCGCGAACCTTGCTCCTTCCGGAGTGGGGATTGGGGTATATCTCCTCGCTCGGTCGATAGTCCCATTCGTCGTCGGAAATCTGCACAAAGGATTCAACGTCGTTCGAGCTAGCCTTGCGAAACGAAATGTTGCCGCAACCCAGGCATCTAACAACTTGATACTCATCTGCCCAACATACCTCGCTGAACCCGCCTGAAGAAGCACCAGAGAGCACGGCGTCGACAATCACCTCGTGATAGGTCGGGAATCCGCAATCTCCACAGGAGCATTTGATTTTTGTGCCAATGTTGACGTTCGTTTTCAGCGGCTCCATCGTCGGGACCTGGTTTTTCAGTTGGGTTATTTTCCCGCAAAAAATTTTTTCGGGTAAGGCGCGCCAATAGGCACCCGCGCGTGAGGATGGGTGTAGAGGAAAAAGGCCGGCCTGGTTGGCCTCGTTTCAGGGGGCCCGGTATACCCCCCAGGGGCATCAATCGGACGGCGCCATCGAATCCGCCCACGACGCGCTGCTGAAAAATTGAGCATATCTTGCGCAGGGTGCGAGTAGCGGCTACACGCGGCGCGTAGTTGAGTGCGCAGGGCACCCCCGCGGCTCGCGTTGCAGCGGAGTGTCCATTCCACAGGGCGTGCGCGCGTTGACGTGTGCGGCGCTCTCGTGCGCATTCTCGGCGTGCCGGAATGACCCGGCGAGCAAAGGGGCAAACGACCATGCTGGACGCAGAAGCTTCACTCACTCGCGCGCTGTCGATCGCAAACGTGATGCGCGCCGCTACGAAGACGGAGGAAGGGATGGAGGCAGCGGACACGCACGCGCTCGCTGGAATGATTGCCGAGCTGGTGAGTGACGCGCTTGAGGGGATCGCGTCGAACAACTCGCCCGCAGTTGTAGAAGGGTGACGCTGCAATAAGGTGGGGACGCGAATAGCGATTGTGGTAAGGATGCGGTAAAGAATCTACATCTCTTATATTTTTCTTTATCTATCAACCTTTTGTGATTCCCTCCACCGGCACCAGTGGTATTCGCGCCTCCATCGAGACCCGATGGAGCTCCTTTCATGATCGGCAGTTTGGTTCGCTTTCCTGCGATCTTCTTGCGCGCGTGGCTGCCCGATTCCTCGCTAACCTAAGGCGTTTTAGGCGTACGTTGCGGTACCGAAAACGACTTCGTTTCCAGACAACCTCCGCACGCCACGAGGCTTCCTCTCAGGACCTAGGGACGACGGTCGACGCGCCGATGGCTGGAAACCCGTGGACCGTATTTCGGAACGGCGCATCAGCGGGGAAAATGAACCTGACCCTTTTTGTCTACAGGAAGATGCGACAACAATGGCTCTCGCGTCATTGCTCGAAGCAATAGATCGGTAGCTGTGTATTGCAGGTCTGGCCCGCGTTGTCAGTCCAGGCCGCGGCGGCCGACGAACTGTCTCCGGCTACCCCCGTCCTTCCGGCGCCGGCGCCGGTAAACCATTGCCCCGTACCGTTGCAGCTTTCGGTGGCCTCTGGCGTTCCATCAGTGTTCGTACCAGTCCATACGGCTCCCGTAACGGTGGCGCCGGCCGCTGTTTCGTTGATGGCGTGCCGGAGTCCGCCGTTGGTTAGATCCTTCCAGCTTGTGGCGACCACGGTTCCATCGACGAGTACGTATCCGACCGTAGGCCGCGTGAACCGCGTCGTCGGCGACGAAGTCGTTGGAGATGAACTGAACCACGCGAGGTACGAGCCGCCCAGATGCGCGCCATCGGCCTCCGTCTGACACGTATTGTCGGCCTTGTTGTGATTGGTATTGAAAGCTCCCGCGAGTAGCGTGGCGGTTACGAAAACGCGCTTGGCCGGGTTACAGATATAGGCAGTCGAGTCGACTTCGCCGGCCTGGAGCACGCCGTCGGATGCGCTACCGCCGCCATCGCCATTGTCGAGACCGACTTGTATCTTCTGGCCGCCGAATTTGCAGTTCGCCCCGGAGGGTTCGGCTGTTGCGATGATCAGCGTCTTCCAATCAGGACCCGTCGAGCCGGTAGCGCCCGTCGGACCTGTTGCGCCGGCGGGTCCCACAACTGTTGAGCCCGCCCCGGTGGCGCCCGTCGGGCCCGTTGCACCCCCCGAACCCGTGACGCCCGCGGGCCCTGTCGGGCCGGTTGGACCCAGGCTTCCGGTGCCGCCTGCTCCGGTCGCACCCATGGCGCCGGTTGCGCCTGTCGCACCTGTCGCGCCTGTCGGGCCTGCATGGGCGACCGATGAGCCTGGTGTACAAGGACCGATCACGCCTGTGCCCGGGTCGTAGCAAAGGGGATTGGCTTGCTGCACTGCTCCGGGCAGACCGCTAACGGTCAGATTTCCGCCCTGCACCTTGAAACCGCCACCCGGCGGCGGGGTCACCGTGACATCCTGCGCGATGGTCGCGGCGGGCAGCGCACTCGCGATGGCGAATGCAAGCAGGCAATGCGATAGCTGGGCGCGGCTCATGAAGCATCTCCCCGATGAAAACGCTTAAGACCTCTGGACGCATTCTAGCTAGGTTCGGCGACGATAGAACCTGTTGAAAAGCTCGGTCGCGAACTATCGAGTTCCTTCATGGAGGAGATCGAGACGTCCAACCTGGCCGACCTCTACAGACCGGTGGGCGTATTTCGGCACGGCGCATCAAGGGAAAAAATGAACCTGACCCCTTTTGTTGCGTGATGGCACAATGTGCCGGCCGATCTCGGCCTCAGGGGGAAAATCACAATGAACGCACCGCGTCCGCTCGTCGTCGCGATCCACGCTGCTTTGCTGTTGGGTGTCACTGCTGAGGCACGCGCCGCGGGAGCGCCGCTCGTCTATACGCCGATCGATCCGTGCCGGATTATCGAGACGCGGACCGGCATCGGCACGGGCGACACGCTCAGCCCTGCGACGGTCTACACGTTCGGCACGAGCGACTCGGCAGCGCTAGCGCAAGGCGGCAATACGCTGGGCTGCGGTATTCCGAGCGACGGATCGGTCATCGCGATCGGCGCCAACGTCTTCACGCTCAATCCGTCTGCCGCAGGCAGCTTGCGTGCCTGGAAAGCAGGCTCACTGAAGCCCAATTCCGCGATCGGCGTGTTCAACCGGTCGCCCCTGCCGGGACAGGCCAACTTCGCCGGTACGTTTGCCGACATCCCGGTCGATGCGAGCGGTCAGTTCGACTTCTGGGTAGACAACGCATCGACGGACATCGCTGTCGACGTCTCCGGCTACTGGACGAATCTGCCTGCTGTTTCGGGACCAACCGGGGCGACCGGTATGCAGGGCGTCACGGGTGCAACCGGCGATGTGGGACCGACTGGGCCGGCCGGGACAACGGGTGCAATCGGAGTAACAGGTTCAACGGGCGCGACAGGCATGACCGGTGCGACAGGCGCGACTGGCGCTACGGGTTCCACCGGCGCGACGGGCTCTACAGGTGCAACGGGCCCCACAGGCGCAACCGGCTCGACAGGCGCCACAGGCTCTACGGGTGCGACGGGCACGACCGGCGCCACCGGGTCGCAAGGCGCGACCGGCGCGGGATTTTCAAATGGCACGGCAGCGGGCCAGGTGTATTTGACCGGAGGCAGTCCCTTCTCACCGCAAAGTCCGCAAGGGGTCTCCGGCGACGTGACGCTCAGTTCGGTCGCCGTGGCGACGATTTCAAGCAATGCCACGGCGGGCAACAACATCGTCAGCGCCCTTGGTCAAGCCACTTCGGGAACCATTCCGGCCGCGCGACTGGGAACGAGTGCCGGCGCAGCCAGTACGTTTCTAAACGGTGCCGGCGCTTTCACCACGCTGACGACTTTCCAGACATCGACCACCCCGCTTTCCGGCTCCGTCAGCGTCTCTGCCAGCGACACGAATGCTTATTTCGTGATCAACGAAGGCAGCGGCGTTGCGCCGAATCCGGCGACCATAACCCTGCCGGCTTGTGTCAACGGCAAGCGACTGGCCTTCGTGGCCTTTTATCCAAGCACCGCTGTGGCGCCAAGCACGTCATTCATCGCCGCGAGCACCATCTACGACGTAAGCACGGGGGCCAGCGGAACGACCCTGAACAACCTCGCTGGGGGCAGCTTCGTGTTCCTTGGCACGACCGCCACCGGAAGCTGCGTCTGGATGCTCGCTCCCAACGCCCTGTAGCGCAGCGTCAGGCACTCCTTTCGGCGTTCAAGAACGACGCCAGGTCAGAGGTGACGACGCCCTCCAGCTGACTGGTCTTGAAGCGTCATCGTTGACGCTTTCGGTCCGGCGGAGTGACGTCTGGCCAGCGGCATACGTGCCGTGTCGGCGCGCCCTGGAGCGGCGCTCGCGTTCCGCCAGCCGCTCTCGATGCGTGCGTTGCGTGTCTTTGCCCGTCGTGCGGCGCCTGGAAAGGGTTATCGCACGGCTGCGCCCCCGCGCGGTAAAATTGACATATTTCCATAATTCTGGAAATATGGAATCATGAAAACCAACGACGCGCTCGGAGCACTCACCGCGCTCGGCCAGGAGTCCCGACTTGCCGCGTTCCGCAAGCTCGTACAGGCCGGCCCCGAGGGCATGCCCGTCGGCGATCTTCGCGAGCGCCTTGGCCTCCCGCCGGCGACGCTCACCGCGCACCTCAACGTCCTCAGGGCCGCAGGCCTGGTCCGCGACGAGCGCGAGGGTCGCGTGATTCGCGTGAGCGCCAACTACGACAGCATGAACCGCCTGATCGCGTATCTGACCGAGAACTGCTGCGCCGGATCAAATTGCGGTCCGACCTCGTCTCCCTGCCCACCTTCGCGCAAAGGAAAAAATCGATGAGCCGCTTCCATGTCCACTTGAACGTGACGGACCTCGCCGCCTGCGTGCGTTTCTACTCAGCGCTCTTTTCGACACCGCCCTCGGTGCTCAAAGCGGATTACGCGAAGTGGATGCTCGACGATCCTCGTGTCAACTTCGCCATCTCCGCGAATGGCCGAAGGGCGGGCATCGACCACCTTGGCGTACAGGCTGAGACCGCCGAGGAATTCGCCGAGAAGGGTCGGCGCCTCGACCATGCCGGAGGAACTCTGGCGCATGAGCCGGGCACGGTCTGTTGCTACGCGAAGTCGGACAAGGTTTGGATCGACGACCCGCAGGGCACTCGTTGGGAGACCTTCCTCACGCTGGGCGAGGCGACGACCTATCACGGTGACGTGACAGAAGTGCACGACGAAAAGGCGTGTGGTATTACCGCAGCGGCTCAAGCTGAAACCGCGAGTCCCGCTGCCTGCTGCGGTTCCCGGCAAGCTTCCTGCTGCTGAACCGATGGAACTGCGTCCACCTCTTGGGCCCGACCGTGTAGTCATGCGGGAGCTCCTCACGTCACATTCGCTCCCAACCGAAGACTTCGAGTCGTCAGCGATCGAGTGGCTTGTGGCAGTCGACGAGTCCGGAGCCATTCGCGGCATGGCTGGCCTCGAGGTGCATGAAGGGGTCGGTCTGCTGCGCTCGCTCGTGGCAGCGCGACGCGGCGAAGGAATCGGCTCGGCGCTGGTCGCGGAAGTCGAGCGAAGCGCGGAATCGCGCAAGGTGGCGAACCTGTACCTGCTCACCCAGACCGCTGAGGTTTTTTTCGCGCGGCGTGGATACTCGCGCGTGGACCGGTCCGAGGCGCCGCAGGCGTTGCAGCGGACGACGGAGTTCGCATCGTTGTGCCCTGCCTCGGCTGCGTGCATGAGGAAGACCCTATGACGGCCGCCCGCGTCCTATTCGTCTGTGTGGAGAACTCGAACCGCAGCCAGATGGCGGAGGGCTTCGCGCGACTTCATGGTGGCGCTCGGGTAGAAGCGCTGAGTGCCGGCTCTCGCCCCTCCGGACGCATCAACCCACGAGCGATCCAGTTCATGGCTGAGGTCGGCGTGGACCTGAGCAGCCACACCTCGAAGTCCCTCGACCAGATCGAAGGCGAGTTTGCTGCAGTGGTGACCATGGGCTGCGGTGACAATTGCCCGTGGCTACCAGCGCAACGACGCATCGACTGGCAATTGGTCGACCCCAAGGACCTGTCGGATGCCGACTATCGTGCAGTTCGCGACGACATCGAGGCCCGCGTTGTGGCATTGCTGAGCACACTGCGATGAGCCTCGCCCGGAGCATCGTTGCGGAGCTTCTCGGCACGACACTGTTACTCGCCTGCATCGTCGGGTCGGGCGTCATGGGCGCCAAGCTCTCCCAAGGGAACGATGCGGTCGCGCTCCTGGCAAACGCCGGCGCCACCGCGGGGATGCTCTATGTGCTGGTCCTCATCCTGGCGCCGATCTCAGGAGCCCATTTCAATCCTGCAGTCACCCTCACGAGCGCGTGGCATGGAACCCTCACATACTACGAGGCTGGCGCTTACATCCTCGCTCAGGTGATCGGCGCCGTCGTCGGCGTCACGCTGGCGCATCTCATGTTCGATCTGCCCCTGGTGCAAATCGGAACGCAGATGCGCGCCGGCACCGCTCAAGTCCTGAGCGAGGCGGTCGCCACATTCGGCCTGCTCGTCACCATCGCACTCGGGAAGCGGACGCGCCCCCATGCAGTCCCTGCCCTCGTCGCAGCCTACATCTTCGCCGCCTATTGGTTCACTGCAAGCACCTCGTTCGCGAATCCCGCGGTGACGATCGCTCGCACCCTGACCCAGACCTTCGCCGGCATCCGCCCGCAGGACGCAGCAGGTTTCATCCTGGGCCAACTCCTGGGTTCAGTGACTGCCGTCGCTGCCGTGAGCATTCTGGGCGTTGGTGCAACGCAGGCCTCGGGGACATCGGGCGTTACGCTTCAGCCACCACGGCGGCCAACATCGCGATCCACCTAGGCACTCGGGAGCGCCGGTTCGATTCCCTGTACCGCCGGCGATACGGGACTAGACAAGAAAACCCGCCCGACGGCGGGTCTTTTGTCGTCTTTCAGGCTCTCCCGGAGCGGGCACGGCTCGAGTCGTCGCCCCGATTTCCGCACCTGCAGGAGTACATCATGGCTGCACCGCAGTCACGGTGAAATAGACAGCCGTCGCGGTGACCGAAAAGTTGCCGGCGAGACTCTGCAGGCTGGCGTCGTTGACGAAGCTGAAGTCCTGCGCGGAGAACGCGCTCGTGTTCGCTGCAGTGATCAGGCGATAGGTTTGACCCGCGACCGGCGGCGTGGCGCCGGCGCCGAAGTAGAACAGGAACGGCCCTGTTCCCTGCTTCTGCAGTGAACCCAAGACCGTCAGGTGATCGCTGCTCGCATCATTGGCGCCGAGCTGATAGGCCATCGCGCCGCCGGCGCTCCAGGTCAGTGTGCCGAGAGTCAGCGTGCCGATGCCGCCATTGACCGACGGATCGCCCGGGAGAATCATCGCCGCGCTCTCGAGCGTCGTCGCGCCCTGAATCAGGCCGGCGCCGGCGAGCGTGCCGTTCTGTATGTCCGTCGTACCGGCACGCGAGTCGGTGCCGTCGATGATGAGCGTTCCCGAGCCGATCTTCACGAGATTGGCGCCGCTGCCGTTGCCCGGAACGTACGATTGTCCGGAAGGCAGCGAGACGAGGCTGTCATCGGCGATCTGGTCGTGCACGGTGTAGCGCAGGGCGATGTCGAGCGTGGTTTGCGTGCCCGACATCAGGAAGAAACCATCGCCCGCCGCGGCGCCCGCGCCATTGCCGCCGCCGAGGGCGACGCCGTTCGCGACGCTCGTCGCCGTCGTGCTTTGAATCAGCAGTTTTCCGCCGCTACGCACGAAGACGGCGCCGCCGAAGCCGGCGCCGTCGCCGCCGGTGTAGCCGCCGCCGAATACGACGGGGATGCTCGCGCCCACGCCGGAAACGCCCGGGGCGGTCGCGAAGTCGCCGACAGTTCCCGCGCCCGCGCCGAAGCCGCCGTTGCCGCCGGTCGCGAAGAAGAGGCCGCCGCCGCCCGAACCGCCGAAACCGCCGCTGCCGCCCGTCTGGCCGACCACCTGCACCCATGCACCGCCGCCGCCGAAGCCGCCGTCGCCGCCACTGGTCACGGGATAGTTCGACGTCGGATCGAACCCGCCCCCGCCGCCGAAGCCGCCGGGCCGCCCCTTGTTCGCGGTCGCCGTCGCCCAGCCGCCGCCGCCGATCAGGCTGCCCGTCGTGCCCGCGCCCGTGTCCACGTTGAACGACGCCGTCGCGAAATTCTGCACGACGCTGATCTGGCCCAGGCCCGTGCCGCCGAATCCCCCCGCGTACACGCTGGTGCCCGCCGTGCCGATGCCCGCGCCGCTGGTATATAAAGCTGGGCCACTCAGGCCGCCACCGCCCCGCGACAAATTCGCACCGGGGCCCATGCCTGCGCCGCCGAGGACGCCGTTGTTGTCGAGGTTCAGCGCGCTGCCGCCCGTCGCCATGTTCTGCAGGAACGTCACGTTCGCGAGCGTCACGCCCGCGCCCTTGTTGACGAACAGCGCGCCGCCCGCGCCCATGCCGCCGCCTGCACCGTCGCCACCCTGTGCGAGCCCGTTCTGCAGGACGAGGTTAGACAACGTCACCGACACGGGCTGCGCGCCATCGCGACTTGCCACCGTCAGATCGACGAGCGACGGCAGACCGGAAACGAAGAAGATGCGGTGCGTGCCGCCGCCGTCGATCCTGACAGGTTTGCCGGTCGTGGTCGTGATGATCGTGTTGTTGAACAGCAGCGGCAGATTGTCCGCGAGCGTGACCGTCGAAGCCGCGATCTTCGAGAGTTCGACCGTCAACGGCACCGAGGTCGGCACGCCCTTGGGGCCCGTCATCAGGTTGGCCTCGACGATGCAGTCGCGCAGCGTCGCCACGGCCTTTTGCGTGCCGCTCCAGCCGGCCTGGTTCGTCGACGTCACCTTCGCACTCGCTTCGGCCGGGTCGTCGAGCGTCGAGTTGACGACGCATGTCGCGTGCGCACCGATCGAAGCCAACAGGCAACCCGCTGCGACGATGCGTCGTGCACTACGGGGCAAATAGCGGTGCTTGGCAATGAACATGGAGCATCCCTCGGCAGCTGCGCCGGATGGAATTCCGGCAATGAGCACGGAAGACGCAACTCGAAGGTCGTTCGGATCATCGCCGTCGCTCGCCGAGCGCGGCGATTTTCGCCGCCGGACACCGAGCATCGCGCTCTCGATCACGCCGAGGAGATCGATCATCCCGCGGCGCGGGAATTCGCTCCGCTCAAGGCCGAAGGCAAGGCGCGGGGGATGCAAAACCGATCCTGGCATCCATCCGCTTGCCGAACCACGGGGCGAGGCGGATCATCTGCGCTGCCTGCCACGGCCGCAAACCACACCTTCTTCGATCAACAGGGGGCTACGCATGAAATCACTTCGCACACCTTTGGCGTTGGCAATCCAGCTCGTACTTTTTTCGGCAGCCGCGCCCGCAACGCCCGTCGCTCCCGTCGGCAGCACGTATGTGCCGATCACGCCATGCCGCATCCTCGACACGCGACCCGCTGCGATCAGCGCTGAAACGACGGTGACGTATCACACCGACAACGCGAGCATCATGACGTCGCAGAACGGCAACGCACTCGGGTGCGGCATCCCGCAGGACGGTTCGGTCGTTGCGATCGCGGCGAACGTGTTCATGCTCAATCCATCGCGAGGCGGCGATCTGCGCGCGTGGGCGAGCGGCCCGCCTCCGCTCTCTGCGATCGGCGTCTTCACGCCTTTCGCCGGACTCGCGAATTTTTCGGGTGCCTACTCGAACATTCCCCTGACGGCGAGCGGCCAGTTCAACGTCTATGCCGACAACGCTTCGGTGCAGCTCGCGATCGATGTGGAAGGCTACTGGGTGCCGCTCTCGGCGCTGCCAGCAGGCGCCACCGGCGCGACCGGACCTTCGGGTGCGACCGGCGCGACCGGCCTCACCGGCATGCTGGGTGCGACGGGCCCCACCGGCACGACCGGAGCGATGGGTGTGACCGGCGTGACTGGCGCAGTGGGTGCAACCGGCGCAACGGGACCGACGGGCACCGACCTCGGCCTCGTCTTCGCGGCGAATGTCATCAATCCAGCGACCGGCGACACGATCTATTTTCCGCCGAACGCGAGTGGCGGCGCCGAGTTCGACAACAATTTCCTGAGTGTCGATCAATACTCGATTCCGATGCCGGTCGCGTGCACGTTCGATCAGTTGTACGTGATTGCCGGCGCGGTGCCGGGTGGACTCGGCGGGGGCGGCCCCATGATCGTGGGCCTCGTCGTGAACGGCGCGAACACTTCGCTCGCGACGTCATTGGACAACAGCGGCGGCAGGGTCAAAGCGAACGTATCCGGCGCGGTCAGCGTCGCTGCCGGGGATGAGATCGCCATGTTTGCAACGGGATTTGGCATCCAGTTCGGATCGGCCCCGATCGCGACCTCGCTGCACTGTGCGCCCGGCGGCGCGACGGGCGTCACCGGCCCGACGGGTGCCACCGGCGCGACGGGTGTTACGGGCCCGACCGGTCCGACTGGCATTACGGGAGCGACCGGTCCGACCGGTCCTTGAGTCGCGCAGGCTGAAAATTAAAAAGGCGCCGGCCCTGGGGGAGAGTGCTCGGCGCCACCTTGGCTTGCTCGCGGATCTCACGATCGGCGCCCACACGAACTGTAGGCGCCTTCGCCGTGTTCAAGCATGACTAAAGACCTAGAAGCAACCTCGTTCGATGGAGCGCTTCGAGCAGGGTCGCGATGGCCCGCTCGAAGTCGATCGTCATCGCCAACTTGCCTTGATTACATGCCGCGACTGAGCCTGGCCGTCACCGCCGGCGTCGCGCCCGGAACGGGCGGGATGCCGATGCTGGACTGCGCGTTCTGGCTGCCGGGCTTGGGACCGGCGCCCTTGAACAGGTCGCTCATCGTCGTCGCGTCGTTGTCGCAGGCGTGGTTGAGGCACGGCAACGCGAACGCGGCCTCGAGCGACTTCAGCAGCGAGAAGTGCGTGTAATAGACCGAACTCTGCACGCCGCCAGCGGCATAGCTCGTGTCGATGATCACCGGAACCTGGTTAATGTTCGGCGCGAGGCTGTAGTCGTTCTCGTCCCAGACGATGACGAGTGCGTTGTTGCCTTTGCTCCACGTCGGTGACTTCTTGATCGCCGTCACGAGCTTGCGCAAGGTCATGTCGCCACGCAGGATCAGCGCAGGATTGAGGCCCGACTGCGAGCCGTCGTCGCTCGGATCGTACGCGCAGCTCTGGTCGGAGTTGCCACGGCCGTGCTGGTCGTTGCACTGATTCGGCGCGATGAACGAAAACGTCGGCACGTTGCCCGACGCGAGATCGGCATACAGGCCGTTGGCGCCTGCGAAATCGACGACGTTGTCGAGGCTGTTGTTCGGATCCCAACCTTCCTGCACGTTCTGGAAGTAGACGAACGGATTGTGCTTGGCCGCGTACAGCGCGACGATGCCGCCCTGCGACAACGCGGGCGTCATGACGGGACGGATTGCGCTGAAGTTCGTGTTGTTCGTGAACAGGCCGTCGCTGTAATTGACGCCGTCCGCGCCTTCAGCCGGCAGGTTTTCCTGATAGCTCTTCCAGGTCTTGCCGGCCGCGACGAGCTGATCGGCGATCGTCTTGCCGACGGTACCCGCAAGCGCAGGGTAGGATTTGGTGCCATCGAGATTGACGGTTCCCGGCGCCCCCTGCGTTTCGTTGGTCGTATCGATCGCGGGTGTGGCGGCGTCCGTGCCAAGGCCGGCAATGGGGCAAACGTTCGGGCTCGCCGGCGTGTCGGTATTGGTGGTGCCGGAGGCGAGGTTCGTCGTGCAGTAGAAGTTGTGCCAGTCGGGATAGTTGTCGCTCTGCACGCCGAAATTCGAGCCGCCGACGATCTCGAGGTAGTTGTTGAGGCTCGGATGAGCGACCGCAAAATAGTTCGTCGCGAGATTCGCAGTGCGCGCGTAATAGTTCGTGAACGGCGCGTTGGGATTGCCGATGATCTGAGTGTAGCCATGGTTCTCCATCATGATCACGAACACGTGATCGAGATGAGGAATGCCGGCCGGCACGGGGCCCTCGGCCGCGAAGGCGCCGGTAGCAAGGCAGGACAAAGCTCCCAGGACGGGCAATATGGTTTTCATATGGCAACACACCTCGTGTGGATTGAAGGAATTGGTCGAACTCCACCCCGACGGTGCGCGGCAAGCCGGCACCCACCCCAAGCTCGGCAGTCTGGGAGCGCCTGGTGTCAGCGTGATGACGTAGCGCGCACACGCCCAAGACAACGCTCGATGCAGCGAGATCTTCGCAGCAAGCGCCGCCCGGCGGAGTGACGCTCGCGTCCCCGCGGCACGCGCCTGCAATCAGGCCCGCGCTGGCTGCGGGTCGTTCCGGAGCAAGTGTTCGCCTGCGAAGAACGACGCCGGGCAAATGCGAGCTCACGCGGTCGGGCGCGAAACGTCGTTCGTACGTGGATCCTGGAGTTGCGCTCGGATCGAAGCCGCATTGTCACGATACGGAAACATTCGCGTCCGAACATGACGAAGACATGACGGCGGCGATCAACCGATCGCAGGCTTGCAGTACGTGGCGCCGCCACAAGGGCCGTCTTTAGATTCGACGTGAATCGAGCGCATGCGAGGCACGATCTACATCGCGAACAAGCCCGGGAGAGCTTTGCGGCGCAAGGCGCAGATGGTGTACATGCGCGACGTGCTCTTTTGTTCGGGCGATTTCCTGCCGAGTGACACGATCTACATCGCCTTCGTCACGCTCGATGGCTCCCAATATGCGATAGCCACCGGCATCGCCCAGTTCGGCGGCGAACAGATCCGCGAGGCGATCGGCTCGCCCCGCGCCGACGCTTCGATGGTGCAACGGGAATCTTCCGATGAACGCGTGTTGATTTTCGACCGCGACGTGCGGTTCTTGTGGCCGCCCGCCACCGCCGAGCCATGACGCCAGTGCGATGCGTGACGACGCATCCCGTCGCACCAGTTTCGCCGCCGCCCGCTAGGCCACCAACTTCAGTGGACGGACGTATTCGCTAGGCAGGCAGCCGACGAGCTTCTTGAAGTCGTTGATGAAATGCGCCTGGTCGAAATAGCCGAGATCCTGCGCGAGTGCCGCCCACTCCATCTGCACGCCGGGGCGCAGGCTTTCGAGCGCTTCGTAGACGCGGTAGCGCTTGATGACCCAGCGCGCACTCGCGCCGACGTAGCGATCGAACAGGCGCTGCAGCGTCCTCTCCTTTACACCGCAGCGTGCGACGATCTGTTCGACGCGCGTGATGCCGCGGTCGCGCACGATTTCTCCGACGACATCCGCGGCGACCTCTACGTGCCGATCGCGCGGCGGCAGACGCGACTCGAGAAAGCGCGTGATCGCACGGACCCGTTCCACGTCTCCGGCGGCGGTCATGATCGCCTGTCCGCCGTCGGCGGCATCGGCGAATACATCGGCCGCGGCGATGAAACCGTTCGCGATCGACGATACGGATTTGCGCAAGAATGGGTAGAACGCACCGGCGCGAAACTTGACGCCGACGACGCTGCCCTCGGCGTCGAGCTGGCGGACGAAACGGCCCAGCTGGATGCCGTAGATGCGCGAGCGGCCGGCGGAAAACGTCAGGTGGACATTCGGGTGCGGAAGCACCTCGCGCGTCTGCGGCGCCGCCGCCGCAAACTTCCAGTCTTCCATCCAGATGTGCTCGATCCAGTCGGCGAGCGCTGCGGGTGGCGCATGGCGCCGATGTGTGTAGTTGCCCGCGGCCGTTTCGTGTCGCAGGACGCCGCAGCCTTGCCCGAACGCACTGCCGCGCATGGCAACGGATTCCGCAGTCGGGTTCGTGAGCATGTCGGGTATTTCCAATCGTTCGGCCGCGTCGAAGCAGTGAAATGACGATCGACCGCGTGCGTTCGTCGCGGCACGCATGACCGATTCTACAAAATCCCAATCATCCCTTTCTTGATAGAGGTCCCTGGAGTGCAGAACGTGAAAGTCCCCATGAAAACCGCTGTATTGATTCTTCTGGTCACTTGCGCGGCGTCCGTTGCCGCGAACGCTGCGATGTCGGGAGCGAGCCGCGCCGAGCACCGCTCGGTCGCACTGATCCGGGAGAAATTCGAGGCGTTCAACCGACACGACGTCGAAGCGATCGGCAAGAGCTACGCGTCGACCGCAACGCTGCACAGCCCCGACTATCCGAGCCTCGTCGGCAACGAGCCGATCGCAGACACCTATCGCAAGCTGTTTGCGGCGGTGCCGGACGCCAAAGACGACCTCGAAACGCTCGAAGACTCCGCGAACCATGTCTACGCGCAATTCGTCATGAGCGGACACCTCATGGGTGCGCAGGACAAGCCCATCAACGTCAGGATCGTTTCGATCTATACGGTCAAGGACGGTCGCATCGTCGAAGACGCCACCTACTACGACAGGAAAAGCTTCTGATGGCAGACTATCCTCCAGCCCCGCTGGAGGAAGTCGATGTGTTACTCGGCGCAGATCGAAGAAGCCTATGAGAAATACGTGCGCATCTGGGGCGCCGATATCGACATCGACGAGTTCCGTCGCCTGTATTTCACCGCGCCGAATTCGAAGAGCAGGACGCCGAAGGCGATGGACGCCTGGTTCGCGAATCCGAAATCGGAGGCCGAACGCGAGATCAAGGCGGCGATAGATGAACGCAACGCCGAGCAGGCGACGAGGTTCGAGCAGGAGCTCTTCAAGCAGAAGAAACGCCTGGCCGATGCGGAACGCACGCTTCGCGGCAAGCCGACGAAGAAGGCGCTCGAAGACCAGCGCATCGCCAGCGAGAAGATCGAGTGGGCGCTCGGCAAGCTCGGCGACCTGCGCCGCAGCAGCTTCGTCGACGAGGACGCGCGTATCTTCCCGGGCTGGTTCGCGCCGGTCATGGTCGTCGAGAACGGTCGGCGCGTGCTGAAACCGATGCGCTACCAGTGCCGCCTCGCCGGCGCGCCAGCCGCCAACGACTTCAAGTTTCCGGGCACCTACAACGCGCGACGCGACAATCTCGAAGGATTCTGGCGCCGCCAGTTCGGCTATTCGCACGGCATCATGATCGTCAACGCGTTCTACGAGAACGTGAGCCTGCACGACATGCAGCATCGCGAACTCGTACCCGGCGAGAAGGAGCAGAACGTCGTACTGGAATTCCGCCCGCGCCCGAGGCAGGAGATGCTCGTCGCCTGCCTGTGGTCGCGCTGGCAAGGCGGAGGCAGCGAAGACGACCTGCTGAGCTTCGCCGCGATCACCGACGAGCCGCCGGCGGAAGTCGCAGCCGCCGGTCACGACCGCTGCGTCATTCCGATCAAGCCCGAGCATGTCGACGCCTGGCTCAATCCTTCTGCAGACAATCTGAACGCGCTCTACGCGATCCTCGACGATCGCGCGCGGCCGTACTACGAGCATCGGATGGCTGCCTAAAACTCGGAAACTTCCCGTTCGATGGCGTCTGCGCGCAACCCGGTCGGAATCCGCCGCCAACCATGGTTGCCCAGTGAGACGAATCAAACTGCAGCATCTCTCCACCGCATTGCTGCTGGCGGCGACGGCGTGCTCGACCACGAGCACCGCACCGAATGGCGACGCGTGGAGACCCGGATACATCCGACGGGTCGTGCTGGGTTCGGAGATCAAGGATGTCGCGGTGCGCCCCTGTGTTGCCTCGCTTCCGCCCGAGCAGATCGCGTCCACCCGATTCGTGGTCGTCACCTACGCCAAGGGGCGCGGGTGGCAGTACCGCACCGTGGCGCTGCCGACTGATTTTGCTCCTCAACCCGGTCAACGCGTGTGGCTGAATCCGAAGGCTTGCGTCGACGCCGTGAGGCCGTTCTCGCAAACGCCTTGACCGCAAGAGATCGCCGGTTGTACTAGCCTGGTTTGCCGTGCGCGACGGTTCAACGAAAGGCGGGGCCTTGAGCAGGCCAACGCTTCGTTCCGGAACCTCTTTCTTTCCGACGTCGGAAAAATTTTTCGTGAGGCCGATCCGTTTACCCTCATCGCATCGTCCCTGCTCTGTCCTCAACAGAAACGAGACAGACCATGTCCGACGAATCCGTCATCCTGATCAACCTGCTGAAGGTGGAACCGACCAACCAGGAGGCGCTGATCGCGCTCCTGAAACAGAGTACCGAGACGGTGATCCGCACGCTGCACGGCTGGAAAACCACCCGCCTCATCGCGGCGAAAGACGGCGCGAGCGTCGTCATCTACTCCGAATGGGAAGACGAGGCGGCAGTCGAGGCGATGCGCGGAGATCCGCGCATGCATGCCTACTTCCCGCGGATCAGCGCGCTCGCGAGTCTCGAGTCGGTGGTCGGCGCGTCTGTGCTGAGCGAAACGCCGTGACGTCGCTCGCAGAAGGCGTTGTCTCGCACACGCAGCCAAGGAACATGTCCCTGGCTCGCATGATGGTGATCTATCGGACGCCGAAGAATATCGATGCGTTCGACCGCCACTACTTCGATATCCACGTGCCGCTCGCGAAAAAGATTCCGGGCCTGCGCAAATACGAGATCAGCGAGGGCGCGATCGCGACGCCGCTCGGCACCGCCGACGTACATCGCATCGGCACGCTGCATTTCGACAACCTCGCGGCGATCGTCAGGGCGTTCGGCAGCCCGGAGGGACGCGCGGCCGGCGCCGATCGCCGATTGTTCGCGCCCGACGACTCGGGGTTTCAGATGTTTCTGTTCGACAGCAGAGAGCTCTGAGCGACGAACGAATACCGAGCCCGTCGTGTACCGAGCTCGACGTGGAGCGCGGCGCGACTCCGCTCGCCTGTCGGCAAGAAGGCGTGACGTACGCACCGAATACGAAGATCATCACCCGGATGTAAAAGGATTGAAGCGATGAGGGAAAACAAAGCCGTATATGTCCTGGTTCACGGCGGCTGGCACAGCCATTCGGCATGGGATCGGGTGGTGCCCATCCTCGAAGCCGATGGTCAAGTGGCGCTGACGCTCGACCTGCCGGGCGCGGGCGCCAATGCGATAGCGCCTGCGTCGCTCGCTCGGCGGCCGTTCGATGCGGACGCCTTCGCGAACGAACGCTCGCCCGTTGCCGACGTCACGCAGGAACAGCGCACGCACGCAGTCGTGGCGCTCGTGAGAGCCGCAGCGCTGCTCGGCGACGGCAAGGTCATTCTCATCGGCCACTCCGCGGGCGGCGTGACGGTGTCAGCGGTCGCCGAAGAGATTCCCGAGCTGCTTCACGCGGTCGTCTATCTCTCCGGCTTTCTCGTGCCGAAGGGCCTGCCGTTGCTCGCGATGCTGCAGCACGAAAGCATGTCGCCGGCGCTGGCGCCCAGGTTGTTCATCGGCGACGCCCTCGCGACCGGTGCGACGCGCATTCATCCCGGGTCCACCGATCCTGCGTACCGCGCGCTGCTCAAGGCATCGTTCTATGCCGACGTCACGGACGCCGCGTTCGCCGAGGCAGTGGCGCACCTCCATTGCGACGAGCCGAACGGCGGTGCGCTTGCACCGTCGCAAATCACGCGCGAACGATTCGGCACGGTGCCGCGTCACTACATCCGCTGCACGCGGGACTGCGCGGTTCCTTTGAGCGGGCAGGATCACATGATCGCGGCAGTCGACGGCAGCATCGGCGGCAGGACGATCACACACACGCTCGAGAGCAGCCACTCGCCGTTCCTGTCGCAACCGGCCGCGCTGTCGAAGATCCTGATTGAGATCCACAGGCGATCGTTCGCCGAACGGTACGCCGAGGCGCTCTAGGTCGCGAAGATGAATACGAACGAATTCGAGGCGCGTCTCGCCGCGCTGCGGCCGAGACTCCATCGCTACTGCGCGCGCATGACCGGATCGGCCGTGAGCGGTGAGGACGTGTTGCAGGACACGCTCGTCAAGGTGCTGCACGCGCGAGCCCAGGGGGCCGAGGTGGACAATCTCGAGGGCTGGCTGTTTCGCATCGCCCACAACACGAGCCTCGATTTCCTGCGCGAACGATCGCGCAACAACGTCGTCGAGCTGAGCGAAGACATCGAGGCGACGCCCTTGCCCGAGACCGACATCGTCGCGATCGGCTTCCAGACGTTCCTGCGCTTGCCCGAACTGCAACGTTGTGCCGTGATCCTCAGGGACGTGCTCGGCCATTCGGTCGAGGAGATCGCGCGAATCGCGGACTGCTCACTGCCCGCAGCGAAGTCGGCCCTGCAGCGCGGGCGAGCCAACCTGCGACGGCTCGCGCAGGCCGGTGAAGACGCGCGCGTGCCGCTGATGTCCGACGCCGATCGCGCGAAGATCCGGGCCTATGTCCAATCGTTTCAGGCTGGCGATTTCGATGCGATCCGGGCGATGCTCGCCGACGACGTGAAGCTCGACCTCGTCAACCGGCTGCGGTGGGAAGGGCGCGAGAAGATCGCTCCCTATTTCACGCGCTACGCCGAGGTGACGAAATGGCGTTACGCGTTCGGCGCGGTCGACGGACGCCCCGCGATGCTGGTCTTCGATGGCGAGGGCGCGATGGAGAAGCCCGCGCATTTCGTGCTGATCGATTGGTCGGCGGAGCGCATCGTCGCGATCAGGGACTTCCTGTTCGCTCCCTATGTTCTCGACGACGTCGACTGGATGCGCCTGGGCTGATGGGCTGGGCGTCGCGCTTTCCCGGCTGGATGCCAGCGCTCGAACCGAACGATAGTGGGCCCAGCGGGGCCCACCTCGTCGCCATCCCGGACAAGCGCACCGCGCTTGTCCGGGACGCAGGCCCGCGCCTACTTCTTCTGCGGAACGCCGCGGGCAGCGTCGATGAACGCGCGCAGTGCACGCGCCCACGCGCCGGTCATGATCTTCGCCTCGGCGATGTTGTCGATGTTCATGATGCGCCGCGGGTAGGTCGATTCATGTGCCTCGGCGTGATCGAAGATGCGCATGATGGGATCGCTCGTCGTCGAATCGCGCAGTTCGGCGATCAGCGTCATCTCGCCGGCCGAAACGGCATAGATGTTGGTGCGTTGCGCTGCAGGCACATTGGGCGCGGTCACATTGAGATCAACGATCTTGAGGTTGATTTCGAGCACGTCGTCGCCGGCGCTGTCCGCGAACACGTAGCCACCATCGGTGAGTTCCTTGGTGACTTGCTCGCGGAAGAGTCCCGCCAGGCGGTCCTTGATCTTCTGCGAGTCTTTGGGATCGATACGGAGGTTGGAGCCGGGCACGGCCGTCTTTTCCCAGTTGCGCCGAAACGAGATCGAGATCGGGCTCAGCATCACCTTGTGGTAACCGCCGATCGTTGCGTTCTCACGAACGTAAACGAGATCGAGTCCCTTGATGTCGACCTTCTGCAAGCCGTCTTCGGTCCAGGCGGCCGCGGCCTCGCGCTTGCTCTTGGGAGGCGTGGGAGCATCCGCCGCCGCCCATGCGAGGTTGAAACAAATACAGGTGAGTAACACCACGATCGCCCGCAGAATCTTCGATTTCTTCACGACTTGCTCCCCGTTCTTGTGGAATCGGCTTGTGGAATCGGCTCGTGCAGTGCCTCGTGGAAATCGGCTTGTCGAATCTGCCGCTCTCGTCGACTGCACTTTTCCCGCTTGCCCATTTGACGCGGGCGGCACTGAACGAACCCGGCACTGCCTCCCCACGTCGACCTCGAGTGCGGCCTCCCCGTCGGGCGACCGCTCTCTGCTGTCTATGACGTATCGAAGGCGAAAATCGTTAATCTTTTCCGCCCTCGCTCTCCACAGCCTATTTGACGACGTAGCCACGCCCCTCGAGACAGGCCGCGCGCGCGCGCTGATACGCCGATAGGCCCGCCTGCTGTTGCTGCGATGCGGCCTCGTTCTGGTCGTTCGCCGCGCGGCGGTTGCGGCCGCGCTGGGCGACGCCGCCGACGACCGCGCCCTTGGCCGCCGCATTGCCGACATCGTTGCCACCGATCGCACCGACCGCGGCGCCCGCGGCCGCGCCGCGTGCTCTCGAACCGCTGCCCGTAACCGGCGCGGTCTGCGCAGGTGCCGCAGTCGGCGGATTCGCGGGGTCGTAGCCGCTCTGCTGCACCGCAGTGCTGCTGCATTGGGCTTCATCGGTCTTTTGCTGTTCTGGCGACTGACCTTTCGCCGGAGACGCGAATTGTTGCGCAACGGCGAACGAAGACAGGACCATCGCCGCGCAAGTCAAAATTACACGAAGTTGTGCTGCACGCATGACAATCTCCTGATTCGGGAACAAGGTACTTCGGTCCCGGAGTCGTCGTGGCACCGTCTGAAAGCAGAGAGCTGTCGCAACCCCGTCGATTCAGTACGCCTGCCCGGCGGCGCTCCGGCGCGCACCGTCCCCGAATCATCGCGAAAAGCCACCACGTTGCACACCGTACTTTTACCGAAGTGGGACGGCCTCGGGCACCCTCTTCCGCGCCGTGGGAGCCGCTACCATGGCCGCACGATGAGCACCTTTCCGCCGGCCGAACAAGCTACCGAGCACGTCCCGCTGCGCGAGGCGACCCGCGTCTGGGCGAAGATCGGCTGGCTCGGCTTCGGCGGCCCGGCGGGCCAGATTGCGCTGATGCATCGCGAACTCGTCGAGAAGCGACGCTGGATCAGCGACGAGCGCTTCCTCCACGCGCTGAGCTACTGCATGCTGCTGCCGGGTCCGGAGGCGCAGCAGCTCGCGATCTATATCGGCTGGCTCATGCACCGCACGCTCGGCGGCATCATCGCGGGCACTTTGTTCGTGCTGCCCGGCGTGATCGTCATCGGCGCGCTCAGCTGGCTCTATGCGACCTGGCAGCAGTTGCCCATCGTGACGGCGGTCTTCTTCGGACTGAAAGCCGCGGTGCTCGCCGTGGTCGTCGAGGCGGTGCTGCGAGTCGGTCGACGCGCGCTGAAGAACGCGCTGATGCTCGGCATCGCGATCGCGGCGTTCGTCGCGCTGTATCTGTTCAAGCTGCCGTTCCCACTCGTCATCGTCTCCGCTGCAGCAATCGGCGTCGTGGGACGCTATCGCTGGCCGGCGAGCTTTCCTGCGCCCGCATCGGCCGAGGTGCTCGCGCAGGGCAACTACCTCGTCGATCGGCGCATGGCCGCCGGCGAACTCGCGCATACGAAAACTTCGTTGCGTCGATCGACAGTCGTTCTCGTCTGCTGCCTCGCACTGTGGGTCGCGCCGGTATTGGCGGTGGCGGCGATCTTCGGCAGAGGCAGCCTTCTCGCCCAGCAAGGCCTCTTCTTCGGCGAGGCCGCGCTCGTGACGTTCGGCGGCGCGTACGCGGTGCTCGCCTATGTCGCGCAGCGCGCCGTCGAGAGTTTCCACTGGCTGAGCCCCGGCGAAATGCTCGACGGACTCGCGCTCGCGGAAACGACGCCCGGGCCGCTCATCATGGTCGTGCAGTTCGTCGCCTTCGTCGCCGCGTTCCGCAACCCGGGCGAGCTGTCCCCACAGGCGAGCGGCGTCATCGGCGCGCTGCTGACAACCTGGGTCACGTTCGTTCCCTGCTTCCTCTGGATATTCCTCGGCGCACCTTACGTCGAGAAGCTGCGCCGCAATCGCGCGCTGAATGCCGCGTTGTCGGCGATCACGGCGGCCGTGGTCGGCGTCATTCTCAATCTTTCGGTCTGGTTCGCCGTCCACACGATCTTTCACGCCGTACAGGCGCAGGTGTGGGGGCCGTTGCGCATCGAAATTCCCGAGCCAGGCAGCGTCGATCTCGCCGCGTTGGTGCTCAGTGCGGCCTCGCTCATCGCGATGCTGCGCTTCCGGCTCGGCATGGGCTGGACCTTGCTCGCGAGTGCGGCTCTCGGCGCTGCGTGGGTACTGCTGCGCGGCGTCATCACGTAGCTGCGCGCTCTACTGCAACTCGTTCGCCCTGAGCGTAGGCGCGAAGCGCCGTAGTCGAAGGACCGGAACCGACTGGCTTTTCGACACCGTTCGCTGCGCGAACCTTGCGCCCTTCGCGTCTCGCTCAACGCGAACGCGGAGCGGGTATTCGACCAGCCCGCGCTGCCGAGCACTTGCGATCGATTCGGTGCTCGCGGGATGGCATTCGTCGACGACCCGTTTACGTGTCCGCTTCGACGATCGTGCCCTGGTGGTAAACGATCGCCCAGCCCGAAGGCTGCCGCCGCCACAATGTCGCGCGTCGCGTGATGCGCGCGCCCTGGTGCAACGTGTATGTCAGCAGATAGTGGTCCGCGCTGATCTCCTGACAGTAGAAGTCTTCGGTCGTCCAATGCGCGTCGTCACTGGAACGCGTCGCGCGTTCTTCGAGCACGGAGAGCACCTGCTGCCTGTCATAACGCGTGCCTGACGCGCCGACCTCCCAGAAATCCTCGGTTGTCATCGCCTCGAAGTCCGCGCGCGTCGTGCCGTATTGCGGCCGATGGAAGATCGGCTCGCGATCGGCAAGCTCTCTTTCGACTTCGAGCAGGTGCGACGGCGTGCTGCGCGAATTCACGGGGGCTTCTCAACCGAGTCGCGCGAAGACGAATGCGTCGAACGGATCGCGCTGCGCATTTTGCCCGGTGCGAATTGCCATGCATTCCGCACGAGACAGTGTGTCTACTGGCAGGTTTGACAGTTGTCGGCATACCTGGCGTCGCGGGAAGCTCCGCGGACGGCTCGATGCCGCGCCGACTGGCCCCACAGGAATAAATCTCATGCGTCTCGTGCGTCCCCACAATGATCATCCGGATCGAGCCATGCACCCCGTCGCGCGCAACCCGATCATCGATCCGGTCTGCGGCGACGTATTGCAAGGCGGCGACGGCGAGCGTCGCAGCGTAGAGATACACGAGCGCGGCGAGCGCGACAAGGTCCGCTACCGGCGCGCCGGCGCCAACCTCGATGGCACCGAAGCCGCGGCGGTATGCGAATGCGACATTGCAGCGTGGCGACATTGGGCCCGTGAGGCCGAAGTGCTGCACGAAGCACACAAGCCGCTCGCCGCCCAGGCCTGTCACCAGCAACGCAGAGGGCGCACGAAAGCTCGCAAGCCTCGCTCGCTCGCGCTGTCGCGTTCCGGCGCGTGAACGTGCGAGGCGATGCTGCGCTTGACGCGAACGAGCCACGGCGCGTGAAGCGAACAGCCTGAGCCACGAGCTGTAGCGCGGCGCGCGCGCCTGTTCCCGTACGATGCAGGCTGCGCCAACGGCGATCCTCTCGATCGCTGGTGTCTAGCTTGAGCGGTCATTGCCGTTCGGGGCGAGGCATCGGGTCGCGCACGGCGATCCAGCGTGACGCTCGTCCTTCGAGCACTCGGCCTTGGCCGCGAGCCGACGGAATCCTGAGCACTCCCTCGCGCGCGGCGAGCCGGCGGGCGTAAATCAACCTGTGACGTGACGTTTTCCAGGGTGCCGCGAGCCGCGGTCGCACCGGCACCGCCCCCCCCAAATGCGCTATGCGACCGATTTCCCTTTTTGCGCATCGTATACAGCGATGACTTCCTGCAGATGCGCCGCGCAGGCAACGGGAGGATCATCGTGATGCAACCAGCGCGATATCGATTGCGGCGGCGCCGCACGGCTTGTTGCGCCCGCACGAAACCACTTCGGAGGACTTATGTACGAGTATGCATGCAAGGTTCGCGTGTTGCCGTCATTGCTCGCCGTCGCGCTCGCCTGCACGAGCGCGCTCGCGCTCGCCGCGTCCGACGCCCGCGATCCGAGCGGGCAATGGATCGGCGGTTCGCTGCTCGATGGCCAGCGCGAAACTGCGAAGACCACGCTCGATCTCGGCGCGGGCGAGGAAAGCGGCACGTTGCGCATCGAGAGCCGTTCGACCTGCACGCTCAAGCGCGGCAACTTCACGCCGCTCGGTGGTGACGCGTCTTCCTGGTCACTCTCGTTCAAGGACGCGAACGGCGGCGAATCCTGCGACCGTCTCGCGAAAGGCAAATTCGTGGTCCGCGCCGGTGCAACGGCACGCACGCTCGAATTCGACGTCGTCTATCCGGCCAGCGACGGCACGTCGAATCATCGTCACGGCGTGCTCAGCCGCTACCCGTAACACCGGACCGGATGGAAGAACCTCCCGCCCCGGCGTGCGTCGGGGCGCGGCGATCCTTCCGGCGCGGGGAGGCCGCGACTTCCGCCCCATCGGCCGCACGCGCCAGCGGTTGCGGCCCGCCTGTCGCGCGAGTATGTTCGATCCATTCGCGCGACCGGAGGATCGGATCATGGATTGGAGGGGCAAGCGGGAAAGTGACAACGTCATCGAAGACGATGGCGGTGGTGGCGGCGGTGGCTATGGCGGTGGCGGCGGGCTGCAGTTCGGCGGCTTCCATATCGGCATCGGCGGCATCATCCTGATCGTGGTCGTCAGCCTGCTTTTCGGCAAGAACCCTCTCGACATCCTCTCGCTGCTCAGCGGCGGCGTTGACAACGGAGCGCCCACGGCGCAGCAGATGCCGGCGCAGGGTTCTGCGACGCCTTCGACGAAGGATGACGAGCCGCGCCAATTCGTTCGCATCGTGCTCGCGAGTACAGAAGACGTCTGGACACCCTACTTCCAGCAGCTCGGCGCACGCTACCAAGATCCAAAGTTGCACCTTTTCCACGGCACGACGCGCACCGGTTGCGGCGGCGGATCCGAAGCCATGGGGCCGTTCTATTGCCCGGCCGATCAGCAGGTCTATCTCGACCTCGACTTCTTTCATGAGATGGATACACGCTTCCATGCGCAAGGCGACTTCGCGCGCGCCTACGTGATCGCGCATGAAGTCGGCCACCACGTGCAGAATTCGATCGGCATCATGGAGAAGGTCGAACAGGCACGGCGCCAGGGCACGCCGATGGACGGCGCCAACGGGCTGTCGGTGCGGCAGGAGTTGCAGGCCGACTGCTTCGCAGGTGTCTGGGGCAACCGTTCGCAGGCGCAGCTCAAGTGGCTGCAGGCCGGCGACGTCGACGCTGCCCTCAACGCCGCATCGTCGGTCGGCGACGACACCCTGCAGAAGCAGGCGCGCGGCTATGCGGTGCCCGACTCGTTCACGCACGGAACCTCCGCACAGCGCCAGCGCTGGTTCAAGGCCGGATTCGCCTCGGGCGACATCAAGAGCTGCGATACGTTTTCGGCGTCTTCGCTCTAGTTTTGTTTTTGGCGATCGGCTGCGGTGGCCGGTCGCGCAAGGCTGGGAAGGGGCCGCCAAGGCCTCGCGGGCGCATGCGGATCGTTCCGGACGGAAGGTTCGATCGCGCATTCGCGGCCGCATCGAGAGACGGATAACGCCAAACTGCTGACGCGCGAAAAGGAGCACCCACCATGCCCGCCGCCCTGCGTCCCATCGTTCCCGACGACAGCCTGCGCCTGATCGAACTGCGCGCGCTCGCCGACAACGCTTTCCGCGGCGATTCGCCGATCGAAGAGGTGGACATCGAACGTACGCGCCGCTACCTCACGCAGATCGACGCGTTCGGGTTCGTCACCGAAGTCAACGGGAAGATCGTCGGCTTCGTGCTCGCAATGGACGGCAGGCTCGAGGACGGCGCCGGTGCGGTGATTCCGGAGCTGTGCCACATCGCCGCCGTTTTCGTCGCGCCGCTGTTCTGGAATCGCAAGGTCGGCACGCTCCTCATGGCGAAAATTCTCGCCGCCGCGCGCGAGCGCAGCTATCTGCGCGCGCAGCTGTGGACGCAGGACTACAACACCAACGCGCGCAAGCTCTACGAGCGACACGGATTCAAAGCGACCGAGCGGACCAAGTTCGACGAACGCGGCGACCAGCTACTGCTCTACCAACGCGCACTGTAGCTTCGCGCTCCGTTCGCGCCTGCAGACTATCGGTAGCTTTGCGCAGTTTCCGTGCAGCCTGGTTGTTCACTGCGCCGATACGCTCGGGCGAACGCGAAGCGGCCTGATGCGTTTCGGCATCCGGCGCGAATCGCAGCTCCCTCGCGGTCAGACCCGGCAAAGCCGGGTCGCAGCGCGCGCGGCGATACCGCAATGTGCTCCATCTGCGTAAACTCCGGCGTTCCGCAGACACGAAACCGCCGATGCGCACACTTCTTCTTGTCCTCAAGCGATTCGTCCTCTTCCTCCTGCTCCTCGCGATCCTCGCGATCGGCGGGGTCTACCTGCTGATCCGCGCGAGCCTGCCGCAGTTCAGCGGTAACTTCGCGGCAACCGCCTCTGGCCTGCAGGACCAGATCACGATCACGCGCGATCCACTCGGCGTCGCGACGATCCAGGGCAAGAGCCGCCGCGACGTCTCCTACGCGCTCGGCTTCGTGCACGCGCAGGAACGTTTCTTCGCGATGGATCTGATGCGCCGCGCGGCCGCGGGCGAGCTGTCCGAGCTCGTCGGCGGCGCCGCCCTCTCGCTCGACAAGGAGCGTCGCGCGTTTCGCATGCGCGCGCGCGCGCAAGAGGCGATGGCGACGGTCGATCCCGCGCAGCGCACCGACCTCACGGCCTATCGCGACGGCGTCAACGCCGGGCTCGCGGCGCTCGGCTCGCGTCCGTGGGAATACTGGCTGCTCGGGGCGAAGCCGTCGCCGTGGGGCGAAGAGGATTCGCTGCTCGTTCTCGACGCGATGTACTTCGACTTGAATGGGACCGGTAACGAACGCGAACTCGCGTTCGCGAAGATGAAGGCCGCACTGCCGGCTTCGGTCTTCGCCTTCCTGCGCAGCGCGGGAGGACCCTGGGACGCACCGCTACTCGGCCCGCCAATGAAGGCACCCACGCTGCCGCCCGTGGGCGACATCGACCTGTCGAAGCTCGACCCGAAGCTGCTCAAGTTCGCGGACGTCGGCCGGCCGACGCCCGATTTTGTCGGCAGCAACAATTTCGCGGTCGGCGGCGCGCTCACCGCGACGCACGCGGCGATGGTCGCCAACGACATGCACCTCGGCCTGCGCGTGCCGAACATCTGGTTTCGCGCGCGCATGCAGTATCCCAACCCGCGCCACGCGGGCGAGACGATCGACCTGATCGGCGTCACGCTGCCGGGCCTGCCTTCGCTCGTGGCGGGCAGCAATCGTCACGTCGCCTGGGCATTCACGAACAGCTACGGCGACTGGCTCGACTGGGTGCGCGTGACCCTCGATCCGAACGACAAGAAGCGCTATCGCGACGCGAACGGCTGGCAGCCGCTGCGCGAGAGTACCGAAGTGATCAAGGTACACGGCGCGCCCGACGAGAAGCTCGACGTGAGCGATACGCAGTGGGGGCCGATTCTCGCTACCGATGCCGATGGCGCGCCGCTCGCGCTCGCCTGGACCGCGCTGCAACCTGGCGGCGCGAACCTGGAGCTGTTGCATCTCGACGTGGCCGAGACGGTCGACGAAGCGATGGCGACGGCCAACCAGGCCGGCATGCCGGTGCAGAACTTCACGGTCGGCGATCGCAGTGGCAACGTCGGCTGGACGCTCGCCGGCCGCATCCCGCGTCGCGTCGGCGGCTACGACCCGCAGCTGCCTTCTGACTGGAGCAGCGGCACTACCGGCTGGAACGGCTGGATCGATGCGAGTGACTATCCGCGCATCTCGAATCCGCAGTCGGGGCGCATCTGGACCGCGAATGCGCGCACGCTCGACTTCGACAGCGCCGATTACGCACTGCTCGGCGACGGCGGCGTCGATCTCGGCGCGCGCGCGCGGCAGATTCGCGACGACCTGCAGGCGAAGCAACAGTTCACGCCGACGGATTTCCTCACGATCCAGCTCGACGATCGCGCGATCCTGCTCAACCACTGGCACGACCTGCTGCGCGACGTGCTCGCAAACGCGAAGGACGCCGCGAACCTCGCCGACATGAAGAAGTACAACGACGACTGGATCGGCCGCGCGGTGCCAGAATCAGTCGGCTATCGCCTCGCCCGCTCGTTCCGCAGCGAGGTCATCGACACGGTGCTCGACGGCTTTGCCGCGGCGGTGCGACAGAAATTCCCCGAATTCAAGATGCCTTTCATGTCGCAGGGCGAGCATCTCGTCGATGAGATCCTGCGGGTCAAGCCGGCCTACTTGCTGCCGCCCGGCTACGCGGACTGGAACGACTTGCTGCGCAAGTGTGCCGAACGCGTGAACACGAAGTTGTCTGCCCTTCCGGGCGGTCTCGCGGGGCGCACCTGGGGCGAACAGAACACCGCGCGCATTCGTCATCCGTTGAGCTCGGCCATCCCGGGCATGGGCTGGCTGCTCGACATGCCCGCCGACAAGCTGCCGGGCGACAACAACATGCCGCGCGTGCAGGGTGCGACGTTTGGGGCATCGGAGCGCTTCGTCGTGCAGCCCGGACACGAGGATAGCGGCCTCTTTCATATGCCCGGCGGGCAGAGCGGCAACCCGCTATCGCCGTTCTACGGCGCGGGCCACGAGGATTGGGCGCAGGGCAAGGCGACGCCGTTCCTGCCGGGTGAGACAAAATATACATTGGTACTTTCGCCGAAAGGATGATCTCAGCATGACGACTGCAACCCTCTCCCCCGCCAACGTCACGACGAAGGCCAACGTCTTCGGCGACGGCCGCTGCGTCTCGCACACGCTGCACTTCGCCGACGGCAGCCGCAAGACCGTCGGCGTGATCCTGCCGTCGACGCTGACGTTCAATACGAGCGCGCCCGAAATCATGGAAGGCGTGGCGGGCAGCTGCGAATATCGCCTCAATGACGCGACCAGCTGGACGCGTGCGAGTGCCGGCGAGCGCTTTTCGGTGCCCGCAAATTCGAAATTCGAGATCCGTACCGAAGAGGGCTATCACTACATCTGTCACTTCGGCTAGCGACATCCTCGAGCGACATCGCGCGAGAAGTTTCCGTTGCAAATCGACGCGGTGTCGGCGGATTTCGCGCGTTGCCGAGTCTCGCTTCAGCGAGGTCAGCGGATACGTGTCACGACCGGAAGCGCGCTTCGCGCTGCGAGATAGTCCGCGAACACTGGCCCCCACGCGTCAGGGGCTTCGTAGAACATTGCGTGGCCCTCGTCGCCAGACGCTTCCGTTACGACGAGTCGGGCCGAACCGCCGGCGGCGCTGAACGCGCGGTGCAGAGACCCGGCGAGGTCGGGGCCGATCCAGCTGTCATTGCGCGCGTAGACCCAGAGCATCGGCAGTTTCGCAGTCTTGCCGAAATCCGCGGCAGCTTCGATCAGGTGCTCGGGGTGACAGTTGCTGTTCGGTCGATTGAGGTAGTGACCGCCGCGGCCGCCGGAAACGTTGATCGCCGCAACGACATGCGGATGCGGTTGGCTCGCGTACGCGATCGTGCCCCAGCCGCCGGCCGAATGGCCGACGACGATCGTGCTATCGGCCGCGATGTCCGGCAGACGGCTCGCCGTTTCGACGATCGCGTCGATCTGGCGCGCGGTTTCGAGGCCCGACTGCCGAAACCCCTCGCGCGTGCAGTGGAACTCCTCGATCCAGGGACTTGCGACCTTGCCGTGCCCCAAGCGCAGCACGAATGCGATTGCATAGCCGTGATCGACGAACCAGCGCGCGATCGGTCCGTTGCAGGGTTCGGGCTCCATCGCAGCACGTTCTTTGCCGTTGCTCGTCGAGCCGTGGTTGAAGACGGCTAGAGGCACTTGCGCAGTTGTCGCCGGTCGGCAGACGTGGCCATGCATCATCCATGCGTGACCTTGCGCGTCCTTGACGGGAACCTGCAGCGAGACGTCCTCGACTTCCATAGCGCTCGCGGCGGAGGCGAACGCGCACGCACACAGCGCCGCGACGAGGGCGAAGCGCCTCACGGCGCGAAGAGCTTCTCGGCGATGCGCAGATGCAGACCCGGCAGCGCCTCGAGTTCCGACAGCGCGACGTGCTCGTCGATCTTGTGGATCGAGGCATTGGTCGGGCCGACCTCGACGACCTCGGCCCCGAGCGGCGCGATGAAGCGCGCGTCCGACGTACCGCCGCCCGTGTCGGCGATCGGCGTCAGGCCGCAGACTTCCTCGATCGCCGCAAATACTGCCTGCCGCAGCGGCCCGTCATTGGTCAGGAACGCCTCGCCCGAGAGATCCCAGTCGATGTCGAAGTCGAGGCCGTGGCGGCGCAGGATCGCTTCGCTGCGTTCGCGCAGACTCTGTGCCGTGCTCGCCGTGCAGAAGCGGAAATTGAACGCCGCCTCGAGCGCGCCGGGCACGACGTTGAGCGCGCCCGTGCCCGAGTGGACATTCGATATCTGAAACGAAGTCGGTGGAAACGAGGCGTTGCCCTCGTCCCAGCGCGTCGCGGCGAGCTCGGCGAGCGCCGGCGCGGCGAGATGGATCGGATTGCGCACCTTGTCCGGATAGGCGACGTGGCCCTGCACGCCGCGCACGCGCAGACGCCCGGACAGCGATCCGCGCCGACCCACGCGCACGATGTCGCCGAGGCGATCGCGCGAAGACGGCTCGCCCGTCACGCACCAGTCGATGCGTTGTCCGCGTCGGCCGAACTCCTCGACGACGCGGCGTACGCCGTCGCGATTGGTCGGTCCTTCTTCGTCGCTCGTCAGCAGCAAAGCGACGGTGCCCGCGTGGCCGGGATGCGCCGCGACGAACGCTTCGAGCGCGAGCGTCATCGCCGCGACGCCCGATTTCATGTCGGCGGCGCCACGCCCGTACAGACGTCCGTCGCGAATCACCGGTGCAAATGGCGCACTACCCCACTGTTCGACCGGACCGCTCGGCACGACATCGGTGTGGCCGAGAAACACGAGCACCGGCGCGCCGCTGCCGTGGGTCGCCCACAGGTTGTCCACCTCGCCGTAGCGCAGGTGCTCGATGCGGAAGCCTGCCAGCGCGAGACGGTCGCCGAGCAGTTTCTGGCAGCCCGCGTCGTCGGGCGTGACCGAAGCACGACGAATCAGTTCGCTCGTAAGATCGAGAATCTGCGCCATCTGTGGAGACTTCCGCTGTGTTGATCGAAGCGTGTTGATGGAAATTGTCTGAAGCGCGCCGTGTTGAATCTGGTCCCTACAACGGCTGCGTCCACCGCGAAACGCGACGCCTAGGCCGCGGCAAAAAGTTTGCTGAACAACTTGTCGGTGAAGCCGAGGCTCACCTCATCGCCACGCACGACGACGGGACGGCGCACGAGTGCGGGATATTCCTTGATCAGCAGCAGCCACTCGGGATCGCTCGCGGGCGACTTGCGCGCGGGCGCGAGGTTGCGCCAGGTCATGCCGCTGCGATTGACGAGGCTCTCCCAGCCGCCGACCGCCTTCGCCCAGTGCTTGAGCGTGGGCGCGTCGACGCGGTGCTCGCGATAGTCGACGAAGCGATATTCGACTTTGTGTTTGTCGAGCCACTTGCGCGCCTTGTCACACGTGCTGCACTTGTCGAGTCCGTAGACCGTGATCATCTCGTTCTGTCTCCCGAGTTGCGCGCCTCGTCGACGCGCCGGATGAGGCGCTCCGCGATCTCGTTGCGCTTGAATGGATTCCAGCGGATGCCGGGCGCCTTCGGAATGAAGACGATCTCGTCGCCGAGCGGTCCGGCCGTGCGCAGACGCAGCGTAAGCCGCGGCGGATTGGTGAACTGGCTCATGCTGACGTTGAGCACACCGGCGAATGGGACGCGCTGTTCGATGCTGCCGCGGCGCACCAGCAGGAAATCGCGGCTTTCGTCGACGCTGTCGGCGAGGTCCCAGAGCAACTTGCGGAACAGGACGACCCCGATGATCAGCATCAGCACGGGAAAGGACATGAAAATGACGGGCGGCGGACCGCCTCGCGCAGGGACGGCCGTGTGCGAGAACGACGCCGTGATCGCGACCGCCACGCCGGCGCCGACGAAACCGAGCCAGATGACGGGGAACACGCGCTTCATGAAAAACGTCTGTCCCGAAGAGATGCGTTCCATGTCGGTCGCCTTCGCTCACGCCAGCTTGAAATTGAGTTCGATGCCGTTGCCGGCCGGGTCACGGAAGAAAATCTGCCGTTGCGAGCGCTCGGGCGCGTCCTCGACCGCATACGGAATTCCCGCGGCATCGAGCGTCGCCCGCATCGTCGCATCGTCGTCGCAGCGAAACGCAACGTGATCGAACGTCGGTACGACGCCCACCTCGCGCATCTCGCCGGAACGCGTTCCGCTCAGGTGCAGCACGGCCTGATCGCCCGCATACAGCCAGTAGCCGTGCGTGCCGAAACGCGGCCGATCGCCGACGCGGAGCCCCAGCGTCGCGAGATAGAAATCACGCAGCGTCTCGAGCAGCGGGCTCGGCGCGCGGATGTTGTAGTGGTCGAGGCCAAGCGCCGCCATCGCGTTCTAGTCGCCGCTGCGCAGCAGTTCGTTGATCGATGTCTTGGAGCGTGTCTTCTCGTCGACCTGCTTGACGATGACCGCCGCGTAGAGGCTGTGGCTGCCGTCCTTCGCCGGCAGCGAGCCTGCGACGACGACGCTGCCGGCCGGCACGCGGCCGTAGCTGACCTCGCCGGTCGCGCGGTTGTAGATGCGCGTCGACTGGCCGATGAACACGCCCATGCCAATGACGGATCCGCGCTCGACGACGCAGCCCTCGACGACTTCCGAGCGCGCGCCGATGAAGCAATCGTCTTCGATGATCGTCGGCCCGGCCTGCAGCGGTTCGAGCACGCCGCCGATGCCGACGCCGCCCGAGAGGTGCACGCCCTTGCCGATCTGCGCGCACGAACCGACCGTCGCCCAGGTGTCGACCATCGTGCCCGCGCCGACGTAGGCGCCGATGTTGACGAAGCTCGGCATCAGCACCACGTCCTTGCCGATGTGCGCGCCGCGGCGCACGACCGCGCCGGGCACCGCACGCGCGCCGAGTGCACGGAACGCCGCTTCGTCGAAGCCCTCGAAGCGCAGCGGCACCTTGTCGAAATAGGGCGCGGGCGCGGACTCCATCACGCGATTGCCGTGCACGCGGAACGACAGCAGCACGGCCTTCTTGAGCCATTGGTTGACGCGCCACGCGCCGCCATCGGGTTCGGCGACGCGCAGCTCGCCGCTCTCGAGCTGGTCGAGCGCCGTCGCGATCGCGGGCTTGAGCTCGGCGTCGATCTCGGCGGCAGAGAGTTCGGCGCGGCGTTCCCAGGCCGAGTCGATCAGGTGTTCAAGAGATGGCATAGGTTTCCACGGTCTCCGGAGATTTGCTCGGCGGCGCGACACTCGCGCTCAACGCGGTGCGCAATTGCTCGCATGCGGCGGCGCCCAGCGGCCGATTGTATTCATCGCTGAGCAGAAAGAAATCCTCGGCACGCTCGCCGAACGTGGCGATGCGCGCGTCGTGCACGCGCGCGCCGTGCGCACGCAGCGTCTGCGCGATGCCCGCGAGCAGGCCGGGTTGGTCGGAACAGACCACGGCGAGCTGCGTGCGCCCGGTCGGTACGTCTGCGCCGAATTCGATGCGCGTCGGCACGTTGAAATGACGCAGGCGGCGCGCGAGGCGCTGTTCGGAAACGTGGACAGGATAAGGCGATTGCCGCAGCGTCTCGCCGAGCACCTCGCGCAGGCGCTGCGCGGTCAGCGCATCGAGTACGCGCCCGTTCTGGTCGAGCACGACGAAGCTGTCCATGCCCATGCCGCTCTTTGCAGTGAAGACACGCGCGTCGAACACCGAGATGCGCAACCGGTCGAATACCGCGGTGACGGCGGCGAACAGGCCGTCGCCGTCGCGCGCGTAGACGAACACTTCGCTGCCGCCGCGCGGCCCCTGCGCATCGATCAGCACGAGTGGCGCGCCGTCGGCAGGTGCGTGCGCGATGCCGATCGTCTGCCAGGCGATGAGACCCGGGTGCAGACGCAGGAATGCCTGCTCGGAGAAGTCCGCCCAGATGCGCTCGATCGTGCCATCGTCGACACCGCGCGCACGCAGGATTTCGCGCGCCTGTTCGCGCGTGTCGCGCACGCGCTCGGCCTCGTGCGGCGGCCGTTCGAGTCCCGCGCGCAGCATGTAGCGCGCGCTAGCGTAGAGATCGGCGAGCAGCTTGCTCTTCCACGAGTTCCACAACTTCGCGCTCGTGCCCGCGATGTCGGCCACCGTGAGCAGATAAAGATAGTCGAGGCGCTCCGAGTCGGCCACGTCGACCGCGAAGCGATGCACGACGTCGGGATCGGAGATGTCTTGCGTCTGTGCCGTCACGCTCATCATGAGGTGCCAGCGCACGAGCCAGGCAACGAGATCGATGTCGGCCGCGGGCAGGCCGATGCGCAGGCAGAATTCGCGCGCCTCCGATTCGCCGAGAACGGAATGATCGCCGCCGCGGCCCTTGGCGATGTCATGGAACAGCGCGGCGAGAAGCAGCAACTCGGGCTTCGCGAGTCGTTCGAACAGTTCGTGGGCGAGGCCGAAGTCGCGGCTCGTATCGAAATCGGCGAAGCGCGCGGTATTGCGCAACACGCGCATCGTGTGTTCGTCGACCGTGTAGACGTGGAACAGGTCGTACTGCATGCGGCCGACGACGCGGCCGAACGCCGGCAGGTAGCGCGCGAGCACGCCGAGGCGGTTCATGCGCGCGAGCGCGGAGACGGCGATCGCGCCCTTGCGCAGCAGGCGTGCGAACGCCGCGTTGACCTCGTCGTCGTAGGCGAGGTCGTCGCCGACGACGATCAGCGCCTCGTTGATGCGGCGCACGACATCGGCGCGCAGCATGCGGATCTCGGGATGCTCGATCCAGACGCGGAAGAGGTCGATCAGCGCGGCGGGGCGGCGCAGGAACAGGTCGGGCGGATCGCAGTCGAGGCGCCCGCCGACATTGACGAAGTCGAGGCTCAGCCTCTGCGCGACACCCTCGGTCTGCGCGTCGAGCGCTTCCTCGCAACGCGCGACGAATTGTTCGTGCAGGCGCTGGATCGCGATCGCGGCGCGGAAAAACGACTGCATGAACTGCTCGACGCCGAGGTTCTGTGCATGCTCGTCGCTGTAACCGAGGCGGCGCGCGAGTTCGCGCTGGTAGTCGAACAGCAGACGCTCCTCCGCGCGTCCTGCGATCAGGTGCAGGCCGAAGCGGATGCGCCAGAGCACGTCGCGCGATTCCATCGCAGCGGCGCTCTCGCTTTCGGAGATGAACCCGTGCGCGACGAGGTCGCCGAGCGTCTGCGCCGCGAACAGGTGGCGGCCGAGCCAGAGCACGAGCTGCAGCGCGCGCAGCCCGCCGGGGCCTTCCTTGAGATTGGGCTCGAGGTTGTAGGCGGTGTCGTTGTAGCGCGCGCGGCGTTGTTCCTCTTCTGCGCGCTTGGCGTCGAAGAACTTCTGCGGCGGCCAGATGCTCTCGTCGGCGGTCAGCGCAGCGACGCCATCCGCGACCGGCGCGACGCCGTGAATCAGGTGCGCATCGAGCAGCGTCGTGTAGATCGTGGCGTCACCCGCGGCGAGTTCACGGCATTCGGCGAGCGTGCGCACGGCACTGCCCGGCTTGAGACCGATGTCCCACAGGCACGTGAAGAACGATTCGAGTGCACGGCCGACCGCACCCTCTGGACGTTCACGTGCGATGACGAGCAGGTCGACGTCGGAAAATGGAAACAGTTCACCGCGTCCGAATCCGCCGACCGCGAACAGGGCCAGCGCATCGCCGTCGCCGACGCAGGAGACCCAGACGTGCTCGACGACGCGCTCGACGACCTGCGCACGCGCGTGCACGAGCGCGCTCGTCGAGTCTGCGGGGCTGCGGATCGAAGCGAAGAAGACGTCGGCGAGCTGGCGGTCGAAATCGCCGAGCAGCTGACGCAGCGCCAGGCGCGCCTGCTCGGAGACGCCAGAACGCGGTACCGAACGCGGCAGCCGGGGCAGTTTGAGGTTGGCGGATGGATCGGACACTTCGTCAACCTAGTTCGTCAGCCGCGAAACGTCAAAGAACCAAAATGGATGTAGCGAACGAACGGAAAACGCGCCGAACCCCGCGATCAGATGCGCGTCAGGCTGCCTTGGGCCACGGCGTCAGGATTTCTACGCCGTCGTCGGTGACCGTCACCGTATGCTCCCATTGCGCCGACAGCGAATGATCGCGCGTGACGACGGTCCAGCCATCGGGCAGCAGGCGCGTACCGGCCTTGCCAGCATTGACCATCGGCTCGACCGTGAACGTCATGCCCTTTTCGAGGCGCAGGCCGACGCCGCGATGGCCGTAGTGCAGCACCTGCGGGTCCTCGTGATAGATCTGGCCGATGCCGTGGCCACAGTATTCGCGCACGACCGAGAAGCCGTTGCCCTCGACGTGCTTCTGGATCGCCGCGCCGATGTCGCCGAGCGTCGCACCCGGGCGCACCTGGCCGATGCCGAGCATCATCGCCTCGAGCGTGACCGTGCACAGCCGCTGTGCGCGCACGTCGGGCTTGCCGACGTAGTACATGCGGCTCGTGTCGCCGTGCCAGCCGTCCTTGATCACGGTGACGTCGATATTGACGATGTCGCCGTCCTTGAGCACCTTGGCCGGGCTCGGAATACCGTGGCAAATCACATGGTTGACCGAGGTGCAGATCGTCTTCGGAAACCCCTTGTAGCCGACGTTGGCCGGGATCGCCTTCTGCACGTCGACGATGTAGTCGTGGCACAGCTGATCGAGTTCCTCGGTGCTGACGCCCGGTTTGACGTGCGGCGCGATCATCTCGAGCACCTCGGCGGCAAGGCGGCCGGAAATGCGCATTTTTTCGATCTGATCGGGGGTTTTTATCGTGACGGCCATGCTGATCTCGATGGGGAAAAACCGGCTACTTGTCCAGAAGTGGCCGTACAGGCTATAATTTTACGGTTTCGCGAGGCCGTTTCGTAAGTCACGACCCTGCTTCGAGAAATGCGGCCGCGGGAGATTCTTCCCAAGGTCGTCGAATGCGTCCGTCGCAAACCTTCTTGGCAACGTCGGACTGCTTCAGGGCATTTTGCCCAAATCCGCACACGTCTCGATACCGTTGTCGGGGTGCTTCTGGCAGACGCCACGCCGTCTCTCGAGAAGTCGCCAACGCTGGGGACGTGGAGGTTCAACCCCGGGCTTCGCGCTAAAACACAAGCGCGCGGACGCCCATTGCAAGAGAGAGTTTACAACAATGCCTCAAGTCACCATGCGCCAGATGCTCGAAGCCGGCGTGCATTTCGGTCACCAGACCCGCTATTGGAATCCCCGCATGGCGCCGTTCATCTTCGGCGCGCGCGGCAAGATCCACATCATCAACCTCGAGAAGACGCTGCCGCTGTTCACGGACGCGATGAACTTCCTCTCGGGCCTCGCCCAGAAGCGCGGCACCGTGCTGTTCGTCGGCACGAAGCGCTCGGCGCGCGACTCGCTGAAGGAAGAAGCGGCCCGCTGCGGCATACCGTACATCTCGCAGCGCTGGCTCGGCGGCATGCTGACCAACTTCCGCACGGTCAAGCAGTCGATCTCGCGTTTGAAGGAACTCGAGACGATGTCGACCGACGGCAGCTTCGAGAAGCTCGTCAAGCACGAAGTGCTGTCGCTGATCCGCGAGAAGGAAAAGCTCGACAAGTCGCTCGGCGGCATCAAGAACATGAACGCCCTGCCCGACGCGCTGTTCGTGATCGACATCGGTCATGAAGACATCGCGGTCAAGGAAGCGAAGAAGCTCGGCATTCCGGTCGTGGCCGTGGTCGATACGAACTACGACCCGAGCCTCGTCGACTACGCGATTCCGGGCAACGACGACGCGATCCGCGCCGTGCAGCTGTACGCCCGCGCCGCCGCCGATGCGGTGCTCGAAGGCAAGGCCGCCGCGCCCGCCTACGCCGCCGCCGCCAAGGACGAGTTCGTCGAACTCGACGCCGAAGGCAATCCGGTGACGAAGAAGGCCGACGACCATCGTGGCGATCGCAACGACCGCAACGACCGCGACCGCGATCGTCGCAAGCCGGGTCCGCGCAAGCCGTCCGGCCCCGCGAAGAAGACGCTGCCGGGCCAGCGCCGCACGGGGCCGACGCCGGCCGCGAAGAAGGCCGACGAAGCTCCGCCGAGCGGCGAGACCGCGGCAGAGTAACGTTCGCGCGGCGTTTCCGCGATCCCGAGCGCCGTCATCGACATGAAGTCTGGCGGCGCGAACATGGGTCCCCGGTCGACTTCGACCGAGGGATTCGAGAAGCCGACGGCACCCCGCAGTTTCAACAACCCGCTGCGAGCAACTGCCCGCGCTTTTTTACTGAAACCGATGCGGGTGTTCACCCGCGTCACGAATTCATCGAGGTACACCATGGAAATCACTGCAAGCCAGGTCAAGGAACTGCGCGAGCGCACCGGCGCCGGCATGATGGAATGCAAGAAGGCGCTGACCGAAAATCAGGGCAACATCGACGCTGCCGGTGAGTGGCTGCGCAAGCAGGGCCTCGCCAAGGCCGACAAGAAGGCTAGCCGCGTCGCCGCGGAAGGCCGCATCGTCTCGGCGCAGGAAGGCGGCAAGGCCGTGCTCGTCGAGATCAACTCCGAAACCGACTTCGTCGCGAAGGACGAGAACTTCCTCGGCTTCGCCAACGCCGTAGCCAAGGCGGCGCTCGCTTCGGGCGCGAAGGATGCCGAAACGCTGAAGTCGGTCAAGCTCGCCTCGGGCGAGACCGTCGAGGAAGCGCGCGCGGCCGTCGTCGCCAAGGTCGGCGAGAACGTGCAGGTGCGTCGCCTCGTCAGCGTCGACACGGGCAACAACGTCGCAGCCTACGTGCACGGCGGCCGCATCGGCGTGCTCGTCGAGGTCAAGGGCGGCGACGCCGACTTCGCGCGTGGCATCGCGATGCACGTCGCAGCGATGAATCCGCCGTACAACAAGGCGGGCGATGTGCCGGCCGCGTTCGTCGAGAAGGAAAAGGAAATCGAGCTCGCCAAGATGTCCGAGAAGGACAAGGCCAAGCCGGCGCAGATCCTCGAGAAGATCATCGGCGGCAAGATCGCCAAGATCGTCAACGAGAACACGCTGTACGGCCAGGCCTACGTGCTCAACACCGACCAGACGGTCGAAGCCGCAGCGAAGGCCGCCGGTGCCGACGTCGTCGGCTTCCAGCGTCTGGCGGTCGGCGAAGGCATCGAGAAAGTCGTCGAGGACTACGCCGCGGAAGTCATGAAGCAGGCCGGCCTCGCGCCGAAGGCCTGAGCCTCGAGCTCTTCGGCCGCGAAGCCGCAGTAAGCCGCGGCTTCGAAGATATCGAATAGCCGCGGTACGCTGCAGCCTGGACGAATCAAAAAGCCGCGGGGAACCGCGGCTTTTTGTTGCCTGCAGCGCGCCGGCGCCTACGTCCGCGCACGCGCCCGATCACGCGAGCGAAAAACGGTGATGCGCCCAGCATCGACCGCGCCGATCGCTTCGAGCCAGTCCTCGGCCGCGACGACCGGCGTACACGGCCCGTACGTGCAGACGCGAATGCCGCGTTCGGCGGCCTGCCGCCGTAGCGCATCGAGCACGTCGCGCAGGATCGCGCCACTGAAGGGCGTGTACAGATAGAACACGGTCCCCGTGGAGAAATCGGCCGCGCGCGCGTCCTTGCAGACGAACATCGACTGCTCGAGGTTCAATTCGAGCGCGCTGCGCCGCGCGCAGTCGACGTAGGCCGCCTCGCGTTCGATGCCGATGCTGTGGGCCCGCGTGCATATGGCGGTCAGCAGCGGCACGTGGCCGAGGCCGGAGCCGAGGTCGACGAGGACGTCGTGTTCGGTCAGGACCATGCGCCTGAACAGGTCGAAGATGTGCCGCGCCGGCGTCGGCTGGAAGAACACCATTTCCGCTTCGAGTTCGGCGATTTCCGCAGCCGGCTCCGCGAACTGCAGAATGCCACTGACGAGCGCGTCGAGATGGTCGTAACGGTCGCCGCCTGCCACGACGATCTCGGCCGTAGTGCCGTCACCGGCCGCGAGTTCGCGCAACGACTGCGCACCCTCGCCCCGCCGAATCGCACGGCGGACCTGTGCGTAGAACGCGGCGTTCGCTGCTTCGAGCCGGCGCCGCATCGCGTCGGCTCGCACTGGCAAGCCGGGCTCGTCGATCCGTTGCGGATCTCCCGTCGTTGCTGCGCCACGCACTGCGCCGCCCATGCCGTCGTGCGCAGCAACCTCGAAGTCGGCATACGCTTCGAGGCGATCGAGTGCGTCGAGCCGCTCGCGTAGCCGATCTGCGCGATCGAGCGAATTGTCCTGCTCGAGCTGCTGCAGCAGCTGGACGAGTGCACTCATTGGCGACACACCCGAACCAAGTTGCCTGCACGAATGAACGGGTCTCTCGTCACGATGGATCTTCGTACGATATTCACAGAGTCACTCCACATGGGCCTCGACGAGCCACGCAACCCCGAGCGCCGCGCATCGCGATCATTATGCCGGCCGCTGGGATCCATTCGCATCGGTTCGTGCATGCGGGGAGGCGCGCGACATGCGCTCCCGGACGACGCTGACGGCTCGCGGATCGGCCGGCGACCGATCGTTCGGACGCCAGGACGAGCGCAGCGACTCCCATGGCATCCCGGAAGTCCGTCTCCTTCGCGTCGGCACGTCAAGAACCGGCAATGTCCGCGGCCCGTGCAGACGTGAAGAATTCGTAAGCGCGCCGCAACGACCGGCCCGCGCGCTGCGGCAATGCCGCCCGGTGTTCGCGACACGCACGGAATGCGACAATGCCAAGGTCCGCTCCAGAGACCCACCATGCAAGAAACGACCGCTCGCGCCGCGAAGCCACCCGCCGCCTCCGCGACGAAGACCACCGTCGCCGCCGTCGACGACAAGACCATCGCGCTGCGCATCAACGGCAAACCGTATTCGTTCGACGGCGATGCCGACATGCCGCTGCTCTGGTACCTGCGCGACGTGTTGCGCATGACGGGCACGAAATTCGGTTGCGGCATCGGCGCGTGTGGCGCGTGCACGGTGCTCGTCGATGGCAAGGCGCAGCGGGCGTGCCTCACGCCGATGAAGGCGGCAGCGAAACACGAGATCACGACGATCGAGGGCCTGGCCGGCGCCGAGCTGCATCCGCTACAGCAGGCATGGATCGAGATCGACGTTGCGCAGTGCGGCTATTGCCAGGCGGGACAGATCATGGCGGCCGCAGACCTGCTTCGTCGCAACGCGAACCCGAACGACGACGAGATCGGCAAGATCGCCAACCTGTGTCGCTGCGGTACCTATCCGCGCATCCGCAAGGCGATCAAGCGCGCCGCCGAGATCGGCAAGGAGAATGCCGCGCGGGAAGGCGGCAAGAAATGAAGCGACGCGACACGAAAACTCCAACGACTGCAACGAATCTCTCGCGACGCAGATTCCTCGTCTCGGGCGCGACCGTTTCCGGAGCGCTGTTCGTTGGCTGGCGCAGTGCGCTCGCCGATCCCGCGTTGCCCTACCTCGGCGCGCGCTTCGAGCCGCAGCAGCTCGGCATGTTCGTGAAGATCGAAAAGAACGGCGACGTCATCATCGGCGCGCGCGGCTGCGAGATCGGCCAGGGCGTGAAGACCTCTCTGCCGATGCTCATCGCCGAGGAACTCGACGTCGACTGGACACGCGTGCGCGTCGAGCAGCTGCCGTACGGCTACATCGACACCGACAAGGGCCCGTCGGACAAGTACGGCGCGCAGGGCGCGGGCGGCAGCGACGACATCCCGACCGGCTGGAAGGACCTGCGCGAGGCCGGCGCGACCGCACGCTGGCTGCTCATGCTCGCTGCGTCGGCACAATGGAATCGACCGGCCGGTGAACTGCATACCGAGGCGGGTTTCGTCGTCGCCGCGGACGGGCGTCGCCTGCCCTACGCGGAACTCGTCGAGAACGCGGCCAAGATCGATCCGCCTACCACGCAGCGGCCGCTGAAGAAGCCCGAAGACTTCAAGATCATCGGCAAGCCGACACGCACGGTCGACGCGCGCGAGATCGTCACGGGTCAGACCCAGTTCGGCATCGACGCCTATCGCGCCGACACGCTCTTCGCGGTGATCGCGCGCGCGCCGCAGCTCGACGCGGAGATCGAGTCGTTCGACGACGCCGAAACGCGCAAGGTGCCCGGCGTCAAGGACGTGATGCGCCTGGACGGGCCGAAGGCGGGCGAGCCGATCACGGGTCCGCTCGCGAGCGGCATTGTCGTCGTCGCGACGAGTACATGGGCCGCGATCAAGGGACGCGAAAAGCTCAAGATCGAGTGGAAGGACTCGCCCTGGGCGGCCGAGACGAGCGAGGCGCTGCATCGCCGCGCCGATGATTTGCTCAAGTCCGGCGTCGAGACCGGCACGCGCGTGCGCAGCGACGGTGACTTCGCCAAGGCGCGCAAGGCCGCGCGCAAGACGGTCGAGGCGCGCTACACGATGCCGTTTCTGGCTCACGCGACGATGGAGCCGCCGAACGCATTGATCCACGTCGAGCAGGACAAGGTGCTGCTGATCGCGTCGTTGCAGAGCCCGAGCAGCGCATCGGAGATCATCGGTCGCATCACCGGCGTTCCACGCGACAAGGTGGAGATCCGCCTCAACCGCACGGGTGGCGGATTCGGCCGCAGGCTCAAGAACGACTTCGTCGCCGAAGCCGCGACGATCGGCAAGGCGCTGCTCGACAAAGGTGATCCGACGCCGCTCAAGCTCATGTGGACACGCGAAGACGACATCCAGCACGACTTTTACCGGCCGTTTGGCGTGCATCAGATGACGGCGACGCTCGATCGCAAGAATGCGATCACGGGCTGGTCGCAGCGTTGTGCCGCAACGCCGCGCAACTATCGCGACGCTGGCATGAAGCAACAGCCGATCTGGACGGGCTGCCTCGAACCCGAGGACTTCCCGGCGCGCTTCATCGCCAATTTCGAAATGGTATTTCACGCGATCGAGTCGGGCATGCCACGCGGCTGGTGGCGTGGGCCCGTGCACACGTTCAACGCGTTCGCCGTAGAGAGCTTCATCGACGAACTCGCGCACGAAATGAAGATGGATCCGCTCAAGCTGCGTCTGCAGCTGCTCGGCGAACCGCGCGAGTCGCCCTACAACGACTACGGCGGGCCCGTTTACGACACCGGGCGCATGGCGAATGTCTTGAATCGCGCGGCCGAGAAGATCGGCTGGGGACGCAAGCCCGACAAGGATCGCGGCCTCGGCATCGCGGGCCACTTCACGTTCGGCGGCTATGCCGCGCACGCATTCGAGGTGTCTGCCATCGACGGCAACGTCGTCGTGCACCGCGCCGTGTGCGCGATGGATGTGGGGCGCGTCGTCAACCCATTGGGCGTTGAAGCGCAGGCGATGGGCGCGACGATAGACGGTATCTCGACCGCGTTGAACCTCGCGGTCACGGTGAAGGACGGCAAGGTGCAACAGTCGAATTTCGGCGACTACCCGCTGCTGCGCATGGGGCAGGCGCCACTCGATGTCGAGGTCGTGATCGTCGATTCGACGAAGGAACCCTCAGGCGCGGGCGAGATGGGGATTCCGAGCGCCGCGCCAGCGCTGACGAATGCGATCTTCGCCGCGACCGGCTACCGCATCCGCGAACTGCCGATCGGCGGTCAGCTGCGGAAGATCCTTTGACTTGGTCGCAATACGGGATCACGGCCTTCCGTGGCCGTACTCCGGGGCAATCCTGAGCTACAAGAATTGCGAGGCGGCGCGTACCAACATCCATTCGCACCGCCTCGCAAGGTCAGCTACGCGCTACACGCACGCGCCTATTCCGCCAACTCGACGTAGCCGTTGTACACGTGCACGCGCACCGACGTGCCCGGGTCGTGGTTCATTCGATCGTGGTACTCCTCGCCACGATACGAGTAGACGACGTCAAATCCCGCCGGTTGCTGCGAGCGGTCATAATCGAGGTGCGTCACGCACCTCTCCTCCACGCGACGCGTGGTATAGCCGCCGCTCTCTACGACCTGACCGCGGACCGTGGTAGTCGCACCGCCGTTCGTGCCGATCTCGACGGCGGGACCGAGATCCTCACGACGATATTGCACGCCGGGGTGATACTCGTCGTGCGGCTCCTGCCAGCACTCCTGACGATTTACCGGCTGATCGACGACACTGTAGATGCGATCCACCCGCTCGACATGCGCGCGGTCGAAATAGCCGCCGCGATCATAATCGTAGTCATAGGCGAACGCCGATGCGGCGATGCCGATGCCCAGTGTGGCGACGATGGCTTGGCGCATAGTTTTCATAACAACCTCCGCAGGGCCCGACGCCCTTTTTCGGTCCTTCGACCCTAGGCTTCAGCGAATGAATTCGTAGTGAATTTCGCCGCGATGCGGACCTTCATTCAGCGCGCGGTCGCAAAGCTGAAGCGCAACGGACGCCCATGGCGCAAAGTATATTTATCCACAATACAACAAAGCGATTTCGCGACCGCTAGCGCCGATCGGCGAGCCAGCGCCGCACGGAATCCGCACACGCAGCGGCGCCTCGCCCGAGCAGAGGATCCACGTGGCTCGAGCCGGGGATGACGCGCAATTCGGCACCGAGAAACGCTGCGAGGTCGCGGCTCGTCGCGAGCGGCACGTCTTTGTCGCATTCGCTTGCGAGCAGCAACGTCGGGCATGCAGGCTTCGCCAGCGCAATGCCCGCTTGCGCCGCTCGCAGCACGGCGCCTGACTCGTCGCGCCAATGGCGGAACGCGTAGAGTCGCGCCGCGTCGTCACCGTCTGGCATGGCGCGCATCGTCGATGCGAGCGAACACCGGCTGCCCCACGGCACGATCTGCGCATACTCGCGCGGCGAGCCGAGCGCGACGCCCGCTGGCGGCAGCGCGTTGATCAATACGAGCGCAGCCGGCATTGCGCGTGCGCACGCCGCGATCGCGAGCAGGCCGCCGAGGCTGGCACCGATCAGGACGGCCCCCGATGCATTCGCGTGCCGGGTTGTCGAACTGCGCACCACGGCTTCGACCTGGGTAACGTAGTCGTCGAACTGCGTCGCAGCCAAGCCGGCGGCGACGGGACGCAAGTCAGGTACGCGGCAACGCCAGCCATAGGCGGTGAAGACGCGCCGCCAGATCTGCCATTCCCAGGCGCCGCCGCCCGCGCCGTGCACGAACACGGCGTCTCGCGGTTGCATCTCGGCGGGAATTTCGCGCATGGACGCATTATCGGCGATATCGCATTATCGGCGATGCGCCCCCGACGACGCGCTCGGCCGGCGAATGCCGGGGCGACGCACTCGACAAGTGTCCCTGCCCGATCGACTGGAGGATTTCGATGTCGCTGTTCTCGCCCCTGACGATCGGCAACGTCACGTTGCGCAATCGCATCGCGATCTCGCCGATGTGCGAATACTCCGCGATCGAAGGCGTGCCGAACGACTGGCACTTCGTCCACCTTGGCAGCCGTGCCGTAGGCGGCGCCGGCCTCGTGTTCACGGAAGCGACCGCCGTATCGTCCGAGGGACGCATCTCGCCCGCAGACACGGGGTTGTGGAACGAGGCACAGGAACACGCGTGGAAGCGCATCGCGGACTTCGTCCGTGCGCACGGTGCGGTGCCGGGCATCCAGCTCGCCCACGCAGGCCGCAAGGGCTCGACCGACGTCCCCTGGCGTGGCGGCAAACCGCTCGCCGCTGGCATGGGCGCGTGGACGACGGATGCGCCGAGCGCGATCGCGTTCGAAGGCTACGATGCGCCACGCGCAATGGACGTCGCGCGCATCGACAAAGTCGTCGGCGACTTCGCGCGCGCGACGCGGCGCGCGCGCAAGGCCGGCTTCGCCGTGATCGAACTCCACGCGGCGCACGGCTACCTGCTGCATGAATTCCTCTCGCCGCTCTCGAATCAGCGCAACGACCGATACGGCGGCACCCTCGAGAACAGAGCGCGCTTGCTACGACAAATCATCATGGCGATGCGGGCCGAATGGCCACGTCCGCATCCGCTGTTCGTGCGCGTCTCAGCCACCGACTGGACCGCGGGCGGCTGGGACATCGACGAGTGCGTCGAACTCGCCTGCTGGCTCAAGGAAGACGGCGTCGACCTCGTCGACACGTCCTCGGGCGGCAACATCGCGGGCGCGAAGATTCCGCTCGGCCCGGGCTACCAGGTGCCGTTCGCCGCGCGCATCCGCCGCGAGGCCGGCATCGCGACCGGCGCGGTCGGTCTCATCACGACCGCGCAGCAGGCACAGGACATCATCGAGAAAGGCGAAGCGGACATCGTCCTGATCGCGCGTGAGTCGCTGCGCGATCCGTATTTTCCGCGCCGCGCCGCGCGCGAGCTCGGCGTCAGGATCGACGCACCCGAGCAGTATCAGCGGGGTTGGTGACACATGCGACGCGGCGCGTTGACTGCGGGCTCGCGAGCCGCGAAGCGCGAGCCCGCAATCATGCCTCGTCGCAGCCGGTCGCAGATTTCCCCGTGCACGCGAGCCGACCCACCGCGCGGCGTTCGCGCATCATTGCTGATCGAACTCGGTCGCAAGTTTAGGGCGTGCGGTGGGTTGCACTGGCGCGCTGCGCGCAGCAGAGCCGTCACTCCTCATCGAGTTCAGTGGCGGGTTTCCAGTGTGCAGTCGGCTTGCCCCACTCGGGCGCGAAGCCCCACCCGCATCCCGCCGCGGCCATGATGAACATGAAGCCGGCCTTGCACTTGATCTTCGTACCCGACGGCGTCGTGAATTCCTTCTGCACCGTGAGATTGTCTTCGACGTAGTCGCCAATGCTGCGCAGCGTCTCGCCGAGCAGCGTCTCGTTCTTCGGCGCGTGCCAGACCTTCGCGAAATAGTTCGGCCGCATCTTGAGCGGGCGATGCGGCGCCATGAGCGTCGACGGCGCGGTCGACCGCGGGACGAAGTCGGTGTGTGGCGCCTTGTCCTGCGTTGCCGCCTCGGTGGGCAGGCTGATGCTGCCATCGGCCTTGTAGAGTTGCAGCGACAACGCCGGTGCTTCGGGCTCCGCGGGCACGGCTCGAGGCGACGCCGGCGTGGCTGGCATTCGCGTTGCTGCCAACGGCGCCGACTGCGGCGGTGCCGCCGTGCTTGGCCTCGCGGGCACCGTTGGCGGCTGCGGCAGGGCGGGCTCATCAGGCACGGGATCGATCAGCCGCACGCTGATGCGTTCCTCGTCGGCCACGCCTTGCGGCTGCATGAGGTCGCGCAGCCACCAGCCGAGCAATGCGTGCGCGAGCAACGCGATCGCCAGGGCGACGCGCAGCCAGCGCTGCGGCGGTGCCGCAGGGCGCCGCAGCGCGGCGCGCGCGCGGACGCCCTCGTGCAACGCGCCTTCGGGCGACGCGTCAGTCGATTCCGTGCCGATGTGGTGCATGGGAGGTGGGCCAACGAGACCCGAGGAACTTACCGTCCCCTGCCTAAATCCGCGCTGACCGCCGCGCGCCCGCCGGTGCGACGATTTTGCCGCTGCCGCAGCGCCGCTTGACCCCGTTCGGCGAAAGGAGAAGGCTAGTCGGCAGTGCCTTTCGTAACCGTCAGTCTTCTGGAGGTGACTTCATGGCCTATTCCACTCACGGCATCCGAAATATCGCGCTCGTCGGCCACTCCGCGGCAGGCAAGACCACGCTGTTCGAAGCCCTGCTGAACGCGGGTGGCGTGATCCAGGCTGTCGGGTCAGTCGAGCGCGGCACGACAGTCTCCGACTACGATCCGCTCGAAAAGCAGCGCCAGCAGTCGCTCAACACGGCGATCGCATCGATCGACCGCAACGATTGCCACATCAATCTGATCGACACCCCCGGAGCCCAGGACTTCCGCGGCCCGACGTTGACCGCTCTCGCCGCGGTCGAGACGGTGGCGGTCGTCGTCAATGCACACGCCGGCATTGAACACGGCGCGCAGCGCATGATGCACCACGCGAAGCAGCGCGGACTCGCACGCATCCTCGTGGTCAACAAGATCGATGGCGCGAACGTACGCGCACTCGTCGACAAACTGCGCGAGGAATTCGGCAGCGAATGTCTGCCGATCAACCTGCCTTCAATGGGCGGCAAGAGCGTCGTGGACTGCTTCTTCAACCCCGATCCCAATCAGCAGCAGGGGATCGCCGATTTTTCGACCGTGGCCGAAGCGCACCAGCGCATCATCGACCAGGTCGTCGAGATCAACGAAACCGTGATGGACCACTTCCTCGACAAGGGCGAGGAAGGCCTCTCGGGCAGCGAGCTGCACGACGCATTCGAGCAGTGCCTGCGCGAAGGGCATCTCGTGCCGATCTGTTTTGTGTCGGCGCGCACGGGTGCCGGCGTCAAGGAGCTGCTCGATATCGCCGAGAAGCTGCTGCCGAATCCACTCGAAGGCAATCCGCCGCCGTTCGTGAAGGGCAGCGGCGCGAACGCCGCGCCGATCACCGCGACCGCCGACCCGAAGGCGCACGTGATCGCCGATGTGTTCAAGATCGTCAACGATCCTTTCGTCGGCAAGCTGTCGGTGTTTCGCGTGTATCAGGGCACCGTGCGCAAGGACACGCAGCTGTTCATCGACGACGGCAAGAAGCCGTTCAAGGTCGGCCACCTGTTCAAGCTGCGGGGCAAGGACTATCTCGAGATCGACCACGCGATCCCGGGCGACATCGCCGGCGTCGCGAAGGTCGAGGAAATCCACTTCGACGCCGTGCTGCACGACTCGCACGACGAAGACCAGATCCATCTCGCACCGCTCGCATTCCCGCAGCCGATGTTCGGACTCGCGGTCGAACCCGCGCACAAGGGCCAGGAACAGAAGCTCGCGCAGTCGCTGCACAAGCTCGCCGAGGAAGACCCCTGCTTCCGCTTCGAGCACAACAAGGAACTCAACGAGAGCGTGATCCGCGGACTGTCCGACCTGCATCTGAAACTCATGCTCGAGCGCATGAAGGAACGCTACGGCGTCGAGGTGAAGACGCGACCGCCGCGCATCGCCTACCGCGAGACCGTCGCGGCCAAGGCCGAAGGCCACCATCGGCACAAGAAGCAGACCGGCGGCGCGGGCCAGTTCGGCGAGGTGTTCCTGCGCATCGAACCGCTGCCGCGCGGCGGCGGCTTCGATTTCGTCGACGAGGTCAAGGGCGGCACGATTCCGGGCCAGTTCCTGCCGGCGATCGAGAAGGGCGTGCGCCAGGTGCTCGATCACGGCGCGGTCGCGGGCTACCAGCTGCAGGATGTGCGCGTGATCGTCTACGACGGCAAGTACCATCCGGTCGATTCGAAGGAAGTCGCGTTCGTGAGCGCGGGCAAGAAGGCGTTCCTCGATGCGATCGCCAAGGCGCGGCCGCAGGTGCTCGAGCCGATCGTCAATCTCGACGTGTTCGTGCCCGACGCCTACATGGGCGACGTCACGGGCGGCCTCGCGAGCAAGCGCGCGCGCATCAACGGCACCGACTCGATGCACGGCGGCGAACTCGTCATCAAGGCGCAGGTGCCGCTCGCCGAAGTGTCCGACTACCAGACCGAACTCAAGGCGATGACGGGCGGCAAGGGGCGCTACGCGATCGAGTTCAGCCACTACGATCCGGTGCCGACGCAGGTGCAGAAGCAGCTCGTCGATGCCTATAAGCCGAAGGTCGAGGAAGACTGACGGCGGCATCGGTCGGAGTTCACTCCGACCGGAGCGTGCGGCAGATTCGCCGCGCCGGCCTCGCGCGAGGCGGCGCGGCTGCAAGGGATTGACCACGAGGAGAAGGCAGCATGGATTCCGCCGTCAAGCAAGCCTGCGACACGTTCATGCAGAAGTGTCACGATTTCCCGGATCGCCTGCGCGTGTTCGCCCAAGGCGATTCCTGGCTCTCCTTGCCAGGCGGCCTCTGGTCGGGACGCAACGTCGTCGAGCACCTGAACGCGAAGGACTGGATCGCGACGCAGGACGGCGACTCGCCGCTCAACATCCTCTCGGTCGCGTTACCGGGCAAGACGATCGAGAACATGGCCGGCGACGCCGACCTGCACTACGCGCTCACCTACCTGCAGCTGCGCTCGGAGCAGACCGAGACGCCCTACGGCTTCGACGCCGTGATGGTCAGTGGCGGCGGCAACGACGTGCTCGCAAATCCGCGCGCGCTGATCTCGCCCGACGGCAGGGGCGACGCCTTCGTGCGCGATGACGTGCTCGATGCGACGATGCAACGCATCGTTGCGGCGTGGCAGTCGCTGTTCAACGTCTTCTCGCCGTGGCAGGTGCCGATACTGACGAACGGCTACGGTCCGATCATTCCGACGATGACGCCGGCGCCGATCCGCATTCCATTCAAGACGATTGGCCCCTGGGTCGGCGGTTACCTGATCGGCGAACTCGGCCTGTCCGAGGCGCGCAGCGCCGAACTCGTCAACGCGGTGCTCGCGCGCTTCAACGCGACCCTCGCCGGCATCGGTGCGCTGCGCTATTTCGACCTGCGTCCCGTCGTCGCCGCGGTGCCTGCCAATGCGTGGCACGACGAGATCCACTTCTTCGAGCCGGGTTGGAACGCCGTCTCCGCCGCCTGGCTGCAGCAGCTGCGTCAGGTCGCCCAGCCCGCCGCTGCTGCGAGGGTGGCCATGCCGCTCACGACGCGTGCGATGCGCAAGGTGCTCGAGCCCGATCTCGCCGCTGCGATGCGCACGAAGCCGCGTTTCGTCGCCAAAGCGCTCGGCAAGGGCCGACGCACCACGCGCAAGCCGGCAGGGCGCAACGCGGTGGCCAAACCCGGAGCGATGGCCGCTGCGCCGAAAAAGGCAGCGCCGAAAAAAAAGCCGCCGAGGAAAGCGGCGCGCAGGGCGGCGAAGAAGCCGGCACGCGTCGGCGCGGCAAGGCGAAAGCGCAGGTAGGTCCGAAGCGACGGCCCATTCTGTCCGCCTTGCGAGGGCGACCCCGCCTCGCGCCGGCGCCGTCGATGCCGGCGTCGCAAATCGACGAGCACCTCGCGACGCATCGGATCCAATCGGACCTGACCTAATCGGACCTGACCTGATCGGACCTGACCTAATCGGACCTGATCTGATCGGACCTGATCCGATCGGCCTGAACCGGTCGTGTCGGATCGGTCGAACGAACCGACCGGTGCATCGCGATCCCACACGGAGAGACCGCTTAGGATTAGGATAGCGCCCGGGGCTGGGGCCGTCTTGGGCCCACGCGAGGGGTTCGGATGCGAGGTTTTTTTCGTTGGGTGTTGCGAGTCGTGCTCGTCACGTTGCTCGTGCTGGCGATCGCTGTGGGCGCCGCCTACTGGCGCAGCAACCAGTTGCTGGCCGCGCGCGTCGAGATCAGCGAAGCGGCGCTGACGATCCCGACCGACGCCGAAGCGATCGAACGCGGCAAGCACCTCGCCCTCACGCGCGGCTGCACCGACTGCCACGGCGCCGACTTCTCCGGCAAGATGATCGTCGACGTGATGCCGGTCGGCCGCATCGCCGGGCCGAACCTCACGCGCGGCAACGGCGGCCTGCCCGCGGACTTCAGCGCGAGCGACTGGGAACACGCGATTCGCCACGGCGTCGCACCAGGCGGCCGCATGCTGCTGATCATGCCGACCCGCGATTTCGCCGCGCTGACCGATGCCGACATGGGTGATCTGATCGCCTACATGCGGCAGGTGCCGCCCGTCGACAAACAGCAACCCGCCGTGACGATCGGACCGATTCCGCGCCTGCAGATGCTGATCGGCCTCGTGCCACTCGCCGAGGCGCGCGTCGCCGATCAGCGCGCCAAGCACGTCGCCGCCCTCGCGCCTGCACCGAGCGTCGAATACGGGCGTTATCTCGCGCACACATGCACGGGCTGTCATGGCGACCACTTCTCGGGTGGCCGCGTGCCCGGCCTGCCGCCGAGTTTCCCGCCGGCGGGCAACATCACGTCGGACACGAACAGCGGCATCGGTCGCTGGAAGAAGGCCGATTTCTACACCGCGATGCGCTACGGTCGGCGGCCGAACGGCACGAACATCGATCCGTTCATGCCCTGGAACACATTCAAGCAGATGAGCGATACCGAACTCGACGCGCTCTGGGCGTTCCTGCAGACCTTGCCGTCGCGGCCCGCGGGCGGACGTTGACGCCTTTGACGTCGCGGCTGCCAGCGCGTGCAGCCGCGATCCGCAACTTCACGCGCGATGCCGCATCACTGCGGCACTGTCTAAACCGGCACCGTTCAAACCAGCACTGTTCAAGCCGGCACCGTTCAAACCGGCACTGTTCAAACCAGCACTATTCAAACCAGCACTGTTCAAAGAGGGAACAGACATGATCTCACTCGCACAACTCTGGCTGCCGATACTGCTGTCGGCTGCATTCGTGTTCGTCGCCAGCAGCATCATTCACATGGTCTTCCAGTGGCACAAATCCGATTACAAGGGTTTCGCCAACGAAGACGAGGTGCGTGCCGCGCTCGGCAAGAGCATGTCGGCGAAGGGCATCTACCTCGTGCCGTATTGCACCGACATGAAGCAGATGTCGTCGCCCGAGATGCAGGCGAAGTTCAAGGAAGGCCCGCTCGCCAAGATCCTGCTGCGACCCGGCAGCGTACCGACAATGGGCAAGCAACTCGGTCAGTGGTTCGTGTTCTGCCTCGTCGTCTCGCTGTTCTGCGCGTGCATCGGCGGGCATTCGCTCGCGGTCGGCACGCCTTACATGAACGTGTTCTGCGTGGTCGCGATGGCCGCGTTCATGGGCTACGGCTTCTACACGATTCCGCATGGCATCTGGTGGGCGCAGCCGTGGGGCGCGGTGCTAAAGGACATGCTCGACGGGTTGATCTACGCGCTCGTGACGGCCGGCACGTTCGGCTGGTTGTGGCCAAGATAGACCCGGACAGGCAGGTAGAACGAGCTTGATGTCGTCTTCCGCCGCGCCCGCCGGAGCAGGCAAACGTCCACTCGTCGGCATCGTCGGCAGCCGCGGCGCGTTCGGCCGCTGGCTGCGGCGCTTCTTCGAGCAATGCATGGGCCTCGAAGTCATCGGCCGCGATCCGGCTGGCGACGAGGCGCTGACGGCGGTCGAACTCGCCACGCGTTCGGACGTGCTGATCTTCTGCGCCCCGATCCATGCGACGGCCGCGCTGATCGACGACTACGTGCGCCTCGCCGCCGGCAGCGAACGCGACAAGCTCTGGATCGACGTCACCTCGATCAAGGCCGCGCCCGTGCAGGCGATGCTGCGCTCGCAAGCCGAAGTCGTCGGACTGCATCCAATGACCGCACCGCCCAAAACCGCGACGCTGACAGGTCGCGTCATGGTCGTCTGCGAAGCGCGACTGCACACATGGCGCGAGTGGTTCGAGGCATTCCTCGCGGCTTGCGAGGCCGACTGCGTGCGCGCGCAGCCGGAGCAGCACGACCGCATCATGGTGCTCGTGCAGGGCATGGTGCACGCGACACACATGGCGCAGGCAGCCGTGTTGCGCGAGTTCGCGCCGCCGCTCGGCGGCATCGAGGCGATCCAGCCGTTCCGGACGATTGGCTACGAACTCGACAGCATCGTCACGCGCCGCATCCTCGCGGGCAATCCGGCGATCTACGAGGACATCCAGTTCGAGAATCCGCACGTCGCCGCGATGCTCGAACGACTCGCGGCGCACATCGACTTTCTGCGCGACTGCGTTCGCACGGGCGACGCGGGCGCGCGCATCGAGATGCGTCGCCGCCTGCTCGAGGAGCCGCGCGAGAATTTCGCGCCGCATGCGCTCGCCGAAGGCAGCTACGGCTTCGAACGTCTCGGTTACCTGCTGGCGGATCTGTCCGCACCGGCGCCACTGAGCGTCTTTCTGCCGCTCGACCGTCCGGGTTCGCTGCGCGCGTTGCTGTCGGTGTTCGAGGAACTCGCGATCAACCTCGATTCGATCCACTCGTCGCGCACACCAGACGGCGACCTGCATTTCCGCATCGGCCTGGAGCGCGATTGCGATCCCGCAAGACGCGAAGCGGCGATCGAGATGATCGCCGCTCATGGTATCGGTCGCGTATTGCCCTGACCCGTCTTCTCCGCGGAAGACGGGCAGCGTCGCACGCCTTAGTGCGCGGCGGCCTGGGTCTGATCGCAGTCGATGCCCTGGCGCGCGAGGATCCCGCGCACAAGGAAGCCGAACAGCGCGAGGTAGGCGAAGCAGAACACCGGCACGATGAACGAGTAGTGGATGCCGAGGATGTCCGACAGCTTGCCCTGCAGCGGCGGAATGATGCCGCCGCCGAGGATCATCATGATCAGGAATGCCGAGCCCTGCGTCGTGTACTTGCCGAGGCCCGCGATCGCGAGCGCGAAGATGCTCGGCCACATGATCGAGCAGCACAGGCCCCCGCTCAGGAACGCGTAGACGGCCACGGTGCCCGTCGTCGCGAGCCCGACGAGCATCGCCCCGATGCCGGCGACGCCGAACACGAGCATCGTGCGCGCGGGCTTGTCGTCGCAGAGATAGAACGCGCCGATCTGCAGCAGCACGCAGATGACGTACCAGAGCAGCGGCTGCACGTCCTTACCGGCGACGAAATTCGTGCCGAGGATCAGCGCGAACGCGACGAGCGGCACGACGAACGTGAGCAGCTGCTTCGTCGAACGCTTCATCTCGAACGCGTTGATCGCGCCGGTCCAGCGACCGATCATGAGACTGCCCCAGAACATCGAGATGAACGGCGCGACGTGCGACGCGTTGTACTGGCCGAAATCGCGCTGCTTCAGGAGTTCGGAAAGATTGCTGCCGATCGCCACCTCGACGCCGACGTAGACGAAGATCGCGAGCATGCCGAGCACGAGCTGCGGGTAGCGCATCGCGCCCCAGCCATCGGGCCCCTTCGTGGCGCTGCGGTACGAGAGCAGAAGGCCGACGACGACGATCGCGAGCGCCGCGAACAGCAGATACATGCGATGCATTTCGAGCGGGCGCAGCACGCTCTCGCGCGCGTCGACCTGCGGCTTGATCGACTGCTCGAGATGCGCGATCTGCTGGTTGACCACGGTCAGCTCGCTCATCGGCAAGCCGGGCACGATGCGGTCGCGCAAGTCGCCGATCTGCTTCTCGGCCGGCGCGAGCGCCGCGCTGATCGCCTCGACCTGGCTCGCCTCGGCGCTGCGATAGCTGTTGAACACGGGCACGAAGACGATCAGCAGCAGGCCCGTGATGATGAGCAGCGTGCGCAGCGCCTTGTTCGCGTGCTCGGTCTTCTCCTCGCTGATGCCGGACGGCACCTTCTTCGACAGGCCGAACAGCGCGGCCGCGGCGACGAACAGCGCGCCGACGGCCGTGTACAGGATGACTACCTTCGAAAGCGGCAGTGCGGTGATCTGGTCATCGGTGACGTTGGCGGCCGTTCCGAACAGCGCGAACGCGACGAGCAGAGGGCCGATCATCGTGCCGAACGAGTTGACGCCGCCGCCCAGGTTGACGCGGCTGTTGCCGGTCGACGGATCGCCGAGCAGGATCGAGAACGGCTGGGCGCCAGTCTGCTGCAGCGAGAAGCCGAGCGCGACGATGAACAGGCCGCCGAGCATGCCGGCGAAGGTGTTGGCGTTCACCGCGATGATCATGACGGCCGCGCCGAGGGCGGAAAACAAGAGGCCGAACACGATGCTCTTCTTGTAGCCCCATTTCGCAATGAGGTCCTTGCCCGTGAACGCGCCCGAGATGAACAGGCCTAGCGCGCCGATGTAGTAGGCGGTGTAGAACGCGAAGTCGACGAGCTGCGACTGGAACTGGTCGAGCCCGAACTTGTGCTTGCAGAAAGGGATGAAGATGCTGTTGCCGGCGGCGATGAATCCCCAGAAAAAGAATACGGTGACGAGGGTAATCAGCGCACCGTAGTTGGTGGGCACGAAATCCTTGCGTGGCACTTGGTTCATCGGTCTCCCCGGCTCGTTCTTGTCGGTCGCATGTGGGCCGCTGGGCGCCGGGCCGTCAAATAGACGGCCAATCGCAAGCGCGGGCGGCCGGCCGAGTCTATCGGTACATCCGCCAAGCTGCAAACGGCGCGGTTGGGAGCCTGCACCGGCGAGTAAGCCTCTCTTCACGCAGCTCTGCTAGCCTTGCACGGCGGCGCATCCCGCGCCTTCAAGGAGGAAGACACATGTATCTCTCGATCCACATGCTTTCGCCGCTGATCGCGCTGATCGCGGGCATTCTGATTCTCGTAATGCCGCGCCTGCTCAACTATGTGATCGCGCTCTACCTGATCGTGATCGGACTGCTCGGCCTCTTCGGTGGCCATCTGTCCTGAGGCCTGGAAACGAAAACCGGGGTCCGAGTGCACTTTCGAAACGCTGCCGGCACCTCCGCGCACGAGCAGAAAGTGCACTCGGCCCCCGGTTTTCTTTCTTTCCTCAGCGCTTAGGTTTGAGCATCGTCCCGGTGCACTTCTTCGCGCCGCACTTGCACTGCCAGATGAGCTTTAGGCGCGGCGTCTGCCGCTCTTCGAGCGTGATGCCGTAGTCGTAAGTCAGCTCCTCGCCCGCGCGAATCGCCCGCCGCGTCTCGATGACGACGCGATCGCGCTGCTTGTCGCCCTGTTTGTTCTCGATGACCCAGGCTTCGCAGTTCGGCGCGCAGCTGTGATTGATCCAACGCGCATCGTTGCCGCCGTCGCCGCCGTCGATGAGAAACTTCTCGTTGAGGGTGAACAGGAACGTGTGCCCACTTTCCGAGTCGTTCGCGTACATGCGATTGGCTTGCGCATGCGTGAGGCGACGGCCTTTGTATTCGATGACGCGAGCGCCCTTCGGCAGGTCGCGGGAGGCGAAGACGCCATTGCCGTGGATCGGTGATTGGCGTCGGATGATGCGGCGGGTCATGCGGATTCGTAGTCGGTGAAAGTGGCGGAAAGGGAATCATAGCGTGATCGCCGCGCTCGCGACGCATCGCCTGCGAGTGCGAATCGTTGCCGCACCCGGCGCACTGCTTCTATGATCGTCTGCCTGCGTTCCGCAGTCGACCGCCCCGCGCAGACCAATTCAACACAGACCGTTCAAGCCAGACCGATTCAAAGGACAGCTATGCCGCGCATGACCCGCTTCCGTTCCATCGGCATCCTTCTGCTCGCGCTCCTCGTCGCCTCGGCTGGGTCGCTGGCGATCGCGAAGAGCCATGGCAGCAGCGAGGGACGACCTGGGCACTTCGACTACTATCTCGTCTCGCTGTCGTGGTCGCCGAGCTACTGAGCGCTGCACCCGACCGATGAACAACAATGCGGCAGCAAGGGTTATGGCTTCGTGTTGCACGGGCTGTGGCCGCAGTACCGCAGCGGCGGCTGGCCGCAGCATTGCCGATCAAACGACGAGCCGGACGAGAAAACGATCGAGCGCATGCTCGCGATCATGCCGAGCCGGCACCTCATCGAACACGAGTGGGAGACGCACGGCACCTGCAGCGGGCTCGACGCGAAGGGCTACTTCGCTCTCGCGGACGACGCGTTCTCGCGGATCACGATTCCGAAGGCGCTCGTCGCGCCGAAATCCGATCCCGTAATGAGCGCAGACGATATCGTCAAGGCCTTCGAGGACGTCAATCCGGGACTCGAGGACGGCATGGTCAGCGTGAACTGCCGCGATGGCGCAGAACTCGAAGAAGTCCACATCTGCGTCGACAAGGACAACCTCTCGGTGAGGTCATGCGGCGGCCGCATGCGCAATGCCTGCCGCCTCGGCAAGCTCAAGATTCCCGCCGTACGCTGATACACGCGTCTTGCACGGCGCATGACGACGGGACGAAGTCGCGGGCAGGTCCTCCCAAATCGGGCACCAGATATCTACTGCTGGTGTGATGCTCCAGGCATCTCGGCATCGATCGCCGCTGCGAAACGGTCGTGCACGAGTTTCGTCTGGCGCGGATTGAGGACCGCGAGTGCCGATTTCATCGAGGTCGTCAGGCGTTCGAGCGCGTCGGCGAATGCATGCTCACTGTCCGCCAGGTTCTGCACGAACCATTCGGCATTCGTACTGCCGTCTGGTGCGGCCGTAGTCGTGCGCGAGCGCGCGAGCTCCACGCTGTCGCGCAATGCATCTTCCATCGTCGACCACGGGCCGAGCTGCGTCGATGTGAGCAGCAAGTCCGCTCGCAGCTTGGGCATTTCGCCGAGCATCGCGCGCAGCGGACTCGGGACATGCGCCGGTCCGCCATCGGGCCGGTGGCTTTCGGGACTCTGCTGAGAATTCGAATGACCGCCATGACCGCCGTGGCCACCCATTCCGCCCATCCCACCCCCCATGCCGCCCTGCGCGGCGGCGGGATAGGACACGGCCAGCGCGGCGGCGGCCGCGACACCGAACGCGGCTTGCAACACCTGATTGCGGAGCATCGCGCGGTTGTCGCGTGCCGGCGCGCCACGGTGCGCGTGCGGCAGGCGAATCGAGCGACTCGAGGTCATCGGCGCGGGCACGGTCCAACCCGGCGACGGGAAGTTGCCCAGGCGGCGGCACCAGGAGTCGTCCGCACGAAGCTGAATGGATTGGCCCGCCTGCATCGTCGTTCTCCCGGGAAGATCGCGAAAACTAGTTAAGAAACATGGAGAAAATATGGAAGCCTGAAAGGTGGTTGCGCCCGGTTCAGCTTCAAGGGGCGATTAGATCGATTTATGGAACACGCCCTGCACTTTGACGCGACGATAACCCTCGCGTTCGTAGAACCTGTGCGCCCGTTCACGCACGACGTTGCTGCGCACGCGCATCAGCGCAAAGCCCGCGTCGCGAGCCCATTGCTCGGCCGCAGCGAGCAACGCAGCGCCGACGCCGAGCCCCCGCGCGGACTCGGCGACGATGAGGCCGGCCAGTTCCGCGAAAGGCGCCTCCTCGAGTTGCAGGCGTGGCACGACGTGGGTCCAGCCGAGCACTTCGGCGTCGGCCGCATCGGTTTCGCCTGCCGAGGCGACGAATACCTCGCCGACGCGTTGCGCACGCACGCGCGCGAGACGATCCGCCATTTCCACTCCTCCCACGGGATAGCCGAGCTGGCCCGACAGCAGCGCCAGCGCCGCGGCATCGTCGGCCCGGGCCGCGCGCACGCCGATCTTCACCGACTCTCTGCTCATCGACGTGCTTCCTAACGCACCACCGTTCGTTGCGCCGACAACACGCAGACCCGAAACGACCGGCGATGTGTCGCCGGGCGTTCAAGGAGTCTGCGTCGATGCGCCGTCAGCGAGGACGCTTTAGTCGCAGCAGCCGTCGCCGCCCTTGACCGTATGTGCATGCGAGGCGGCGACGCCCCGGGTCAGGCCCTTGCTGCTCGCGACGCAATGGTCGGCAACGACCCGGGCGACGCACATCGATACGCGCTTGCCGGTCGGGATATGGATGAACTCGTTCGGCCCGTGCGCATTCGAGTGCGGGCCGAGCACGCCCGTGATGAGGAACTGCGCGCCGGGGAATTTCTCGCCGAGCATGCCCATGAACGGAATCGAGCCGCCCTCGCCCATGTATGCCGGCGGCGGGCCGAAGAACTCGCGCGACGCCGCATCGACCGAAGCCTCGAGCCATGGCGCGAGCGCGGGCGCGTTCCAGCCGCTGCCGGCCTTCTCGAGTTCGAACGTCACCTTCGCGCCGTATGGCGGATCCTTCTCGAGCAACGCCTTGAGCGCCGCGCCGGCCTTGGCGGCGTCGAGCGTCGGCGGCACGCGCAGCGACAGCTTCACGGCCGTGAATGGACGCAGCACGTTGCCGGCCGAATCGAGCGCGGGAATGCCGCCGACGCCCGTGACCGAGAGCGCGGGCCGCCACGTGCGGTTGAGCACGAGTTCGGCGGCGTCGGCGGTGACGGGACGCATGCCCGCGACGAACGGGAACTTCGACCACACGGCATCGCCGAGCACCTGCGCGGCCTGGCGCGCCTGCTCGACGCGCTGCGCGGGGATTTCGACGTGGAAATCCCGGGCGCGGATCTCGCCCGTGTTTTCATCCTCGAGGCGCGAGAGCAACTGGCGCAGGAGGCGGAAGCTCGACGCAACGACGCCCGACGCATCTCCCGAATGCACGCCCTCGTCGAGTACCTGCACGATGAGGTTGCCGCCCGTGAGGCCGCGCAGCGAGGTCGTCAGCCACATTTGCTCGTAGTTGCCGCAGCCCGAGTCGAGGCAGACGATCAGCGACGGCTTGCCGATGCGCGGGGCGAGATGGTCGACGTAGTAAGGCAGGTCGTAGCTACCCGATTCCTCGCAGGCCTCGATCAGCACCACGCAGCGCGCGTGCGCCACCTGCTGCTGCTTGAGCGCGAGGATCGCGGCGAGCGAACCGAAAATCGCATAGCCGTCGTCGGCCCCGCCACGGCCGTAGAGCTTGTCCCCCTCGAGGACCGGCTTCCATGGCCCGAGGTGGTCGGCCCAGCCGGTCATCTCGGGCTGCTTGTCGAGGTGGCCGTAGAGCAGCACGCAGTCGCCCTCGGCACTGGCATGGCCGCCACCAGCGCCCGCGCTCGCGGGGATGTCGATGAAGATCAGCGGCGTGCGCCCCTGCAGGCGCACGACCTCGACCGTCGTGCCGTCGACCTTCTGCGCCTTCGCCCAGCCGGAGAGCTGCTCGACGGCCTGGTCCATGTAGCCGTGCGCGGCCCAATCCTTGTCGAACATCGGCGATTTGTTCGGAATCTTGATGTATTCGACGAGTTGCGGAACGATTTCTGCGTCCCAGAGGCTCGAAATGGCGGCGCGGGTCTGACTGGTGTCCATGGCGGGTCCTCGGGATAAAGTCGGCTATTTTATTCCCCCGCGGCGGCCGGTGTCCCTCGCCGGGCCGCAACGATTCGAATCTCCGGGTCGGTGAGCCAAGGAAGAAGCCCGCCGTTGGTGCACATCCCCCCTTCCCGTGCCATAATTCGCGGCCTTTTTCCAGCCCCGGCGATACCCTTCGCCCGCGGCGACAAACCGAGAACCCTGAATGGATTTTTTGATTTCTAGCGCGTATGCGCAGACCGCCGGCGCCGCGCAGCCTCCCGGCATCCTGCCGAACCTGCTGCTGTTCGGCGGGCTCATGGTGGCGATGTATTTCTTCATGCTGCGGCCGCAGATGAAGCGGGCCAAGGAGCAGCGTTCGATGATCGACGCCCTCGCGAAGGGCGACGAGGTGATCAGCAACGGCGGGATCGCCGGCCGCATCACCGATGTGGGTGACACGTTCGTCAGTCTCGAGATCGCCTCGAGCGTCACGGTCAAGCTGCAGAAGAGCGCGATTTCGATGGTTTTGCCGAAGGGTACGTTGAAATCGGCGTGATGAAACGCCAAGCCTGATTGGCAACGACTTCGGCGTCGCCGGCCGCGCAGGGTCGACCACCGCCGAAACGACCGACCGGAGCGCCGACGCCAACGTCGCGCGACCGGATGAACTCCAGAAAACAACACGCCGTACCCGATGCGGCGCAAGAGCGATATTCATGAACGACTTTCCGAAGTGGAAATATGCCCTGATCGGCCTGGTCCTCGTACTGGGATTCCTCTACGCGTTGCCGAACGTCTTCATCCCGTTGCCGGCCGTGCAGATCTCCGCCAATAGCGGCGGCAGCGTCGACACAGCGCTCAAGGAGAAGGTTCAGGGCGTGCTCGAGAAGAACAAGCTCGCGTTCAAGGACATCGATCTCAGCAACGATCGCCTCCTCGCGCGCTTCGAAGACAGCAAGGATCAGGACAAGGCGCGCACGCTCATCTCGACCGAGCTCGGCGACAAGTACACCGTCGCGCTGAACATGGCCTCGACCGTACCGGGCTGGCTGCGTGCGATCGGCGCGAACTCGATGCCGCTCGGCCTCGACCTGCAGGGCGGCGTGCACTTCCTGCTCGAAGTCGATCAGAAGGCCACGTTCGACAAGCTGCAGCAGCGCTATCGCGACGACATCAACACCGCGCTGCGCGACGCGAAGATCCGCCCGGATTCCGTGAATGCGACACCGAACGGCGTTGTCGTCACGCTCAAGTCCGCCGACGATCGCAATACGGCGGCTGGCATCATCGCGAAGAAGGTCAATCAGCCGGAAAACCTCGGCGACCAGCCGCCGCTCGAAATCAACGACGGCACGACGACCGCCGACAGTTTCGCGCTCGTCGCGAAGATCCGCGACGCGGTCGTGCAGGCGCAGGCGCGCGCGGCGACCGCGAGCAACCTCACGACCCTGCGCAATCGCGTCAACGCGCTCGGCGTGTCCGAGCCGATCATCCAGCAGCAGGGCGCGAGCCGCATCGCGGTCGAACTCGCCGGCGTGCACGATACCGCCGAAGCGAAGAAGGTGCTCGGCGCGCAAGCGACGCTCGAATACCGCGCCGTCGACGAGAACGCGACCGGCCGCCAGAACGAAGGTGCCTACGCAGCCGCGAAGAGCGGCAACGTGCCACCCGAGTCGCGCCTGTACTACGAACGCAATATCGGCGGCGACGGCAATCGCATTCCGATCGTGCTGAGCAAGAAGGTCATCGTTACGGGCGACGAGCTCATCGACGCGCAGGCCGTGCCCGATCCGCAGAGCGGCCTGCCGGCCGTCTCGATCCGCCTCAACGCGAAGGGCGGGCAGAAGATGCTCGAGTACACGCAGCAGAACGTCGGCAAGCGCATGGCGGCCGTCTACATCGAGCGCGTGCCGCAGACGACGATCGTCGACGGCAAGGAAGTGCGTACCTTCAAGGAAACCCAGGAAGTGATCAACGCGGCGACGGTGCAGGCCGTATTCGGCCCGCGCTTCCAGACGACGGGCATCGGCAGCCTCAAGCAAGCGAGCGAACTCGCGCTGCTGCTGCGCGCGGGATCACTCGCGGCGCCGGTCGACATCGTCGAAGAACGCGTCATCACGGCGAGCCTCGGCCAGGACAACATCGCCAAGGGCATCAAGGCCGTCATCATCGGCCTGCTCGCGGTGCTCGCCGCGGCGGCGATCTACTACCACCTGTTCGGCCTCATCGCCGACATCGGCCTGATCCTCAACCTCGTGCTGCTCGTCGCGGTGCTGTCGATGGTCGGTGCGACGCTGACGATGCCCGGCATCGCCGGTATCGTTCTGACGCTCGGCATGGCGATCGACGCAAACGTGCTGATCTGCGAGCGTATCCGCGAGGAACTGCGCAATGGCTCGACGCCGCTCGCCGCGATCAAGGCCGGCTATGAGAAAGCCTGGGCGACGATTCTCGACGCGAACGTCACCCACCTGCTCGCCGCGATCGGCCTGTTCGCGTTCGGCTCGGGGCCGATCAAGGGCTTCGCGGTCACGCTGTTCCTCGGCATCCTCACCTCGATGTTCACGTCGGTCACCGTGACGCACGCGCTCGTCAACCTGCTGCACGGCGGCCGCAGGCTCAAGGGCCTGTCGGTCGGTGGCGGTTACGGACGGGCGACGCCAGCGTGATGTTCAGCACCTGCTCGCGCGAACGCGCGAGCGGGCCGAAAGACCCGATGTCCGCGTTCGCGAGTTTCACGGACGCATGAACCAATAACCGGTAGCAACCCAATGGAAATCTTCAACCCGAACAGCAACATCGACTTCCTGCGCCTGCGCACGATCAGCATCGCCGTCTCGGTGATCCTGCTCGTCGTCTCGGTCGGCGCGCTGGCGACTCGCGGCCTCAACTATGCGCTCGATTTCACGGGGGGCGTGCTCGTCGAGGCGTCGTACGAGAAGCCGGTCGAGATCTCGGAGGTGCGCTCGACGCTCGATGCGGCCGGCTTCCACAACACGCAGGTCGTGCAGAACGTCGGCACGAACGACGTGTCGATCCGCCTGCAGACGAGCGCAGGCGACGCCAAGAGCGAGGACAGCGAAGCGTCGAAGAAGATGAACCTGATCGCCGACAACGTGATCACCGCGCTCAAGGCGAAGCGCGCCGACGTGTCGAAGAAGCGCGCCGATTTCGTCGGCAGCGCGGTAGGCGACGAACTCAAGAGCGACGGCATCGTCGCGGTGATCTTCGTGATCATCGGCATCATGATCTACATCGGCATCCGCTTCGAGTGGCGCTTCGCGATCGCTGCGATCGCGAGCGAATTCCACGACACGCTGATCGTGCTCGGCTTCTACGCGCTCACGCACCGCGAGTTCGACGTCACTGTCCTCGCCTCGGTGCTTGCGGTGGTTGGCTACTCGATCAACGACAAGGTCGTCGTGTTCGACCGCGTGCGCGAGCTGTTCCGCTCGTCGCGCCGCGCCGAACCGGCCGAGATTCTCAACAAGGCGATCAATTCCACGCTGTCGCGTACGATCATCACGGCGCTGTTCACGGCGATTACGATGGTCGCTCTGTACCTGTTCGGCGGCGAGGCCGTGTCCGGATTCGCGCTGACGATGATCATCGGCATCATCATCGGCACGCTGTCGTCGATCTTCTTCGCCAACCCGATCCTGCTCTGGCTCGGCGTTTCGAAGAAGGACCTCATGCCGGTCACGCGCGACAATCCCGAGCTCGCGCGCCGGCCCTGATCCGGACCCGCTGATCAGTCTTCGCTGATCCCACGCCCCCGATCGCCGACCGAGCATGTTCGACGCGATCGGAGCGTTCCTCGACGCCAGCGCATTCACCGCGCTGGCGACGCCGGTATCGAACGCCGAGCTGATCGGCTTCGCCACGGGCGCCGGCTGCGTGTGGCTAGCCGCGCGCGAGAACGCGCTGAACTTCCCGCTCGCACTCGTCAACGCGGCCATGTTCGGCCTGCTGTTTGTCGACAAGAAGCTCTACGGCGATGCCGTGCTGCAGGCGATGTTCTTTTCGCTGAACCTCTACGGCGCGTGGCGCTGGTGGCGCGGCGACGGCGAAAACCACCCACTGCAGGTCTCGCGGCTATCGTCACGCGGCTGGCTCGCGGTCGCCGTGGCCGCGGTCGTCGCGGTGCCGCTGCTGCGCGTCGCACTCGTCGCGGCCGGCGGTGCGGCGCCGTTCTGGGACGCCGTCATCACCGCGCTGTCGGTGATCGCGCAGGTACTGCTGAACCGCAAGACGCTCGAGAACTGGGCGCTGTGGATCGCGGTCGACCTGGTCTCGATCCCGCTCTACGTCAGCAAAGGCTTGCTGCTGACCGCCGTCCTCTACGCAGTATTCCTGCTGATGTGCGTCGGCGGCTGGGTGTCGTGGCGGCGTTCGTGGCGCACGCACTCCGCGCAGGCCCACCTCGGAGTCCTGCGTACATCGTCGTCGGGGTAGTCTCGCGCGGCCCCCAAGAAATGCGAAGGTCGCCCCGGCATTGAGTGTCTGCGCACCTGCTCGGCAGGAGAGTGCCCGCGTCGCGCCGACGAGGCCTGACTAGGCGTCGCTCGGTTCATCCACACGCGCCGACGTGCCGTCGCGCATCCGCGCGAGCTGCTTCTCGATGCCCGCACGTGTGCTCGCGCGCAACAGGCTCGCACTGCGCGCGCGCAATGCGCCATGCGCGCTCGCCGCGATTTCCTGGCGCACCTCGAGCAGCGAAGAAGGATGCATGCTGAACTCGGTGAGGCCCAGCGCGAGCAGAAGCCGCGTGTAGCGCACGTCGCCGGCCATCTCGCCGCACAACGCGACGGGCTTCTTCGCCCGCCTGGCCGTGCCGATGATGTGCGAGAGCAGTTTAAGCAGCGCGGGATGCAACGGATCGTGCAGCGTGCCGAGCGCGTCGTTGCCGCGATCGGCCGCGAGGGTGTATTGGGTCAGGTCGTTCGTGCCGATCGAGATGAAGTCGAGCTGGCGGATCAGATACGACAGCGCGATCGCCGCGGCGGGCACCTCGATCATCGCGCCGAATTCGAAGTGGTCGGCGATCTCGTAGCCCTGCGTGCGCAACTCGCGCGCGCATTCGTCGGTGAGCCCGCGCGCCGCGGCGATCTCCTCGCCCGACGTGATCATCGGCACGAGAATGCGCACCGGCCCGTAGCGGCTCGCACGCAGGATCGCGCGCAGTTGCGTTGCGAACAGCTTCGGCCGGCGCATCGACAGGCGCACGCCGCGCACGCCGAGCGCCGGGTTGTCCTCGTCGGTCATCGCGATGCCGGCGCTGTCGGCCTTGTCGGCGCCGAGATCGAGCGTGCGGATCGTCACCGGCAGGCCGCCCATGCCGAGGACGAGGTCGCGATAGGCCGCGAACTGTTCCTCCTCGTCGGGCGCATCGCGCCGCTGCAGGAACAGGAACTCCGTACGGTACAAGCCGACGCCGCTGACGCCCAGCGCGCGCGCCTGCGCGATGTCGGCCGGCTGCTCGGCATTCGCGTAGAGGTGGATCTCGATGTTGTCGCGCGTCAGCGTGCGCGCGCCGCGAAAGCGCTGCAGCTCGTCGGTGCTGCGCGCGAGCTCGCGCTGGAACGCGCGATAGGCGGCGAGATCCTGCGCGGTCGGATGCACGATCACTTCGCCGCGCTTGCCGTCGATCAGGATCAGGTCGTCGTCGGAAATCTCCCTCAGCGCGTCGTGTACGCCGACGACCATCGGCAAGCGCATCGAGCGCGCGAGAATCGCGCTGTGCGAGAGCGGGCTGCCGCCGGTCGTGACAACGCCGAGCACGCCCGCCTCGCCGAGATGCGCGAGCTCCGCGGGCGCGACGATGTCGCTGACGAGGATGCGGCCGACGCGCGCGGCGATCTGGCGCTCCGCCGGCGTCGTGTCGCGCATGAGCGCACCCTGCACCCTGCCGATGACGTGGTCGACGTCTTCGCGGCGGCTGCGCAGGTAAGCGTCGTCGATTGCGTCGAACGCAGCGACGAGACGGTCGCGCTGCATCTTCAGTGCGGCACTCGCGCGCTTGCGTCCGACGCGGATCAGGTCGTACAGCCCGTCGAGGAGTTCGGGATCGTTGAGGATGAGGCTGTGCGCATCGATGAATTCGCCGACCTCGTGCGACAACGCGCCGTGCAGCTTGTTGCGCAATGCCGCGAGTTCGTTGCGTGCGGCGGCGAGCGCCGCGGCGAGGCGCGCGACCTCGCCTTCGACTTCCTCGGCCGGCAGCGGGCGCTCGTCGACACTGATCTGGCTCGGCTGCACGAGACGCGCGCGGCCGAGCGTCATGCCGCGCGCGGCGGTCGTTCCCGATAGGACGAGGCGCGTGCTCACATCCCCTCGTCAAACTTGCGCGCGAACAGGTCGACGAGTGCATCCATCGTCGCCACTTCGTCGGCGCCATCGACGCGCAATAGTATCTGGTTGCCGACGCCGGCCGCGAGCATCATCACGCCCATGATGCTCTTCGCGTTGACCTCACGGCCGCGATAGACGAGGAAGGCGTTCGACTTGAATCCCTGCAGCAACTGCACGAGCTTGGCCGACGCACGCGCGTGCAGGCCGAGTTTGTTGCTGATGGTCACTTCGCGTTCGATCATGGGACGAGGGGTAACGCAGCTTTACACGGATGGACACCGATCAACGCCGATCGGCTCCGGCTCCGGATGACGATTGCACCTCGCGAGAGGTGTGTTCATTCCGTGCCAATCCGTATCCATTCGTGTAAGTCCGCGCGGGACGATTTCCTATTGCGATCAATCGGTTCTTATGCCGCTGCGCCCCCCCTGTTCCGCCGTCTGCGCGAGTTCGGCCAGCGATTGCTCGGGATAATTTAGCACGCGCAGCAGCATCGGCAGGCTGAGCCCCGAAACGCGACTCACGTTCAATCCAAGCGGCGCCAGGCGCGCTGCAACGTTGCTCGGCGTGGCGCCATAAACATCGACGAGGACGAGCACGCCGTCGCCCGAATCGAGCGCGCGCACGCGCGCGGCCGCGCTCGTCAACGCGATATCGACGTCGCTGCCGGGCGGAATCGAGAACGCGTCGAGCTTGAGCATGATGCGGCCGAGAATGTGCCGCGCCGTTTCGCACAGCGCATCGCCCATGCCTTCGTGGGTGAGAAGTAGGACGCCGACGGTCATAAGCGCCGGGACTCGGGACTCGGGACTCGGGACTCGACCAGGCGCCGGTACCGGGTCCCCGGTACCGGGGACCCGGGAAACGCGGCCGACGCCAGGAGGTATCGTTTAGTCGAGGAAATCAGGTATCGCGGCCGCGCAAATTTTACCGACCGATGGCTTCCCTCTTCACGGCAAGCAGGCAGCGTCGCGAAAGCTCGTGCGCTCCCGGGTCCCGGGTCCGGGGTACCGGGTCCCGTCTCTGCTCCCGCTCTCATTCCAACTCCCGATGAAACATCATCACCTGCTCACGCGTGGCACGGAAGCGTTCGGCGAGCCGTTCCGCGAGATAGACCGAACGATGCCGGCCGCCCGTGCAGCCGATGCAGATCGTCACATAGGAACGATTGTCCGCCTCGAACCGCGGCAGCCACGAACCGAGGAAATCGCCGACTTGCTGCAGGTATTGTCCGACCTCGGGCTTGCCTTCGAGCCACTCGCGCACGGCCGCGTCGCGACCCGAGAGCGGGCGTACGCGCGCGTCCCAGTGCGGATTCGGCAGGCAGCGCGCATCGAAAACGAAATCCGCGTCCGCAGGCACGCCACGCTTGTAGGCGAATGATTCGAACAACAGGGATAGCGCACCACCGGCCATGCCGAGCTCGGTCGCGATGAGCCGACGCAGCTGATGGACGTTGAGTTCTGACGTGTCGATCACGCGCTGGGCGATCGACGCGACGGGCTCGAGGCGTTTGCGCTCGAGCGCGATCGCGTCTCCGAGGGACATGCCGTCGCCCGACAACGGGTGGCGCCGGCGTGTGTCGGAATAGCGCTTGAACAGCACATCGTCGCGCGCGTCGAGGAAGATCAACTCGTGTTCGATACCCTGACGCCCGAGCTCGGCGAGGATCTCGGGCACGCGCTGCAGGTCTTCGCTGCGATTGCGCACGTCGATGCCGACCGCGAGTCGCGGGTGACGCTGGTTCGCGGTCGCCTCCGCCACGAATGCGGACATGAGCGCCGCGGGCAGGTTGTCGACGCAGTAGTAGTCGAGATCCTCGAGCGCGCGCAACGCGATGGTTTTGCCCGAACCCGACATGCCGCTGACGACGACGAAGCGATGCGCGCTACCTTGCGTCTTTTCGTTCGCTGCTTCGCCGGGAGATGTCATGGGCCGATGCGTCTTTCGGATTACCAGGGCGACTGCCGGCGCATCTGATGCGCCTGACGATCGAGGAACGTCTGCGCGGGGTCGATGCCCTTCGTCTTCAAGACGTGATTGCGCACCGCCGCCTCGACGAGCACCGCGAGGTTGCGTCCCGCCGCGACCGGAATCGTGGTCTGCGGCACGCGCGTGTCGAGCACTTCGCGATAGCTGTTGTCGCCGTAGATGCGCTCGAGACCGGCATCCTCGCCCATCGGGCGCGCACCGGTCGCGAGATGGATGATTAGGCGCAGGTATTTCGACGGCTTCACCGCCGTGTGGCCAAACATCTCGCGCACGTTGAGGATGCCGAGACCGCGCACTTCGAGCAGGTCCTGCAGGATTTCCGGGCAGGCGCCGTCAATGACGTCAGGGGCGATCTGGGTGAACTCCGGCGCGTCGTCAGCGACGAGGCGGTGGCCGCGCGTGATGAGTTCAAGCGCGAGCTCGCTCTTGCCCGAACCCGATTCGCCGGTGATGAGCACCCCGATCGAATAGACCTCCATCAGCACGCCGTGCAGCGTGACCTTGCGCGCGAGCACGCGTGCCAGGTGGTACTGCAGATACGTGAGGATTTCATGGCCGCGTTTCGGACTGTGCCAAATCGGCGTCGCGCTCTCGTTCGCGGCGTCGAGAACGTCTTTCGGAACTTCCTGATCCTTCGTGACGATCAGCGCCGTCGGCTGAAAATTGATGATTTTCTCGACGGTCTCCCAGCGCTCACGCGGATCGAGCGTGTTGAGCCAGGCCAGTTCTTCGGTGCCGATGATCTGCAGCTTGTTCGGGTAGATGATGTTGAGATAGCCCGCCAACGACGGTCGCCGCGCGTGTTTGTCGGCGAGCGCAATCGCGCGCTTCTCGCCCTGCTCGCCCGCGACCCAACGCAACGCGAGGCGCTCCTTGACGCGATCGAACAGTTCCCGGGCAGTGAGGCGCTCCATGGCGGGCATTCTGCCAGAATTCCTGTTGGCGTCGCTTGCGCGACGCGCGCGCATCGCCGTTTGCTCTCTCTGCGCCGGGCCTTTGAAACGGGGTTTCACTCATCTTCTGGCGATCAAGTTTGATCTGCTTGTTCTTGGTCTTTGGAGGAGAGCGTCACTCGCCCCGGGCGGGCGGCTCGGCTTTGGCTTTTTTTCTTTCTGGAGCAAAGGCATTCACTCGGCCTGCGGGCGGGCGCCTGACTTGCTTTGCCTCTTGGAGGCACGGGCTTACACTCGCCACGCGGGCGAGCGCCTGACACTGTTTTTCTCTTAGAGCAAGGCTTTCACTCGCCCTGCGAGCGAGCGCCTGACTTTGTTTTTCTCTGAGAGCAAGAGCTTTCACTCGGCCTTCGGCCGAGCGAGTCACTTTTCTTGCTCGTGCAAGAAAAGTAACCAAAAGAACACGCCCCGGCAGTTGCGCCCCGGCCATTCGGCCGGGGTTCGCGGCCCTTGGGCCCTTTGGGTCCTCCGCTGTGTTGGGCCGACTGCACATCCCTGTGCAGACGGCGCAATCGGCGCGATCCCTCGCGCCGACCCTTGGGCCCTACGGGTCCTTCGGGCATCGCGCTCCGGGCCGCCGCAACTGACGGGGACCCCAGAACGGAAGAGCAAAGATCAAGATCACGAGCAACATCAAGATAAGGATCAAGAGCTTCTGTTTCTGCTCTACCTTCCTATGCAATCAAGCAATCGTCGTTCTCACGGCGTAGTCCAGGGATGGACGGTCGACGAAGTCAAACCGGCGCCTTCGCGGCGCCGAGCATCGCAGGCTGGACCGGAAAAGGCCCGCAGGGGCGCGCGCATGGATGCGCGCGCGTCGGCTGTCAGCACATGGATGTGCTGTCAGCCGACCCCGGGCCAGCCGAGAAGCACAGGGGATTCTGATTCGCATGGATGCGAATCAGAACGCCGCGTAGGCGACTAGCCTTTTGCCTACTTTTGGGCAATGCCAAAAGTAGGTCGCTTGCCCGCAGGGCAAGCGAAAGCCTTTGCTCAGAAAACAACAGCAGATCGCGCCGCGAGCAGCGCGATCAGCGCAGCCGGCTGCGTACCTGCGGAGCGCAGGATGTCCGCAGTCACCCCCGAAAGTCACCCGCTCTCCGCAGGAAAGCGGAAGCCTTTGCGCCTAGAGAGACAAAGCGCAACGCAGAACGAAAGCGCCAGTTTCCACCTCGCGCAGGAATGAAGGGCGGCATCCAGCGCTGCCACCTTCGCGGAATTGACGAGTCAGGCAGGCACTTCCGCCTTCGCGGAAATGACAGAAAGAGTCAGCGTTCGCGGCCCCGAAGAAGAATTCCGGCGCAGCGGGCGGCCCGTTCCGCCATCCGCGCAACGCCGCGCGGATGGCTGACTTTCAGATTTGAAAAGGAAGAAACCCCAGCGTCAGGAATAGCGCGCCTCGCGCACATCCTTCTGGTGGTGGTCGGTGAGCTTTTCCTTGTGCTTCGCGACCTGGCGATCGAGCTTGTCGGCGAGGACGTCGATTGCGGCGTAGAGGTCGGCGCCGGTGGCGTCGGCGTGAATCGTCTTGTTGGCGGCGCAGTGGAGAGTCGCCTCGGCCTTCTGGAAGAGTTTTTCGATGGAGAGGACGACGGCGGCATCATGCAGTTGGTCGAAGCGGCGCACTATGCGCCCAAGCTTGGCATCCACGTACTCGCGCAGCGCGGGAGTGACGGCGACCTGTTGCCCACTGACGATGATCTGCATGACGATTTCCTCTGTATGGTTTCACTTTTATCCACACGGCGAGTTACTGCGTGGACATAGATACTGACCCATCTGGATTTCGTTTGGTTCCGGCGCTCCTCCTTCTATTGCTCGTGTCTGAAACTTGTATGGGGTCGTGGCGGCGTGTCGTCAACAGAGACGACTACGCTCGTTCGAGGAAGGGATATTCATGCCCTCGCGATATTTGGCGACCGTGCGGCGCGCGACCTCGATGCCGCGCCGATTGAGTTCGACCGCGAGTGCTTGATCCGAAAGCGGTTTGCGCGGCGTCTCCTCGTCGATGAGCTTCTTGATCATCGCCTGGATCGCCGTCGATGACGCCGCGCCGCCGTCGATCGTGCCGACGCCCGAGGAAAAGAAATACTTGAACTCGAACGTGCCGCGCGGCGTGTGCAGGTATTTCCGCGTCGTCATGCGTGAAACCGTGGACTCGTGCATGCCGATCTGCTCGGCGATGTCGCGCAGCACGAGCGGGCGCATCGCTTCGGGACCGAAGTCCAGGAACGCGGTCTGCGCGCGCACGATCGCCGTTGCGACCTTGAGCATCGTGTCGGCGCGCGTCTGCAGGCTCTTGATCAGCCAGCGCGCTTCCTGCAACTGGCCGCGCAGGTAGTTGGCGTCGTCGCGCTGGGCGCGATTGACTAGGTCTGAATAATGCCGGTTGATCGCGAGGCGTGGTTGGCACTGCGGGCTCAGCACGACGGTCCAGCGGCCGCCCTGGCGCCGCGCGTAAGCATCGGGCGCGACGAACTCGGGCGCGGTCGCGCTGTACTGCGAGCCAGGCTTCGGATCGAGCGAACGCACGAGCGTGATCGCCGCATCGACATCCTCGGGCGTCGCCTGCAGCAGCTTGGCGAGTTTCTGCCGATCGTTGCGCGCGAGGGTCTCGAGATGACCGCTGACGATTTCGCGCGCGACCTTCCACCCGGGGGTATCAGCATCGAATGCATCGATCTGCGCGCGCAGGCATTCGGACAAATTGCGACTCGCGACGCCGAGCGGATCGAATTGCTGGATGCGATGACGCATCGCTTCGATTTCGTCCAGGCCCACCGCGTGCACGTCGGTGAGCGAACGCTGCAGCGACTCGGGTTCCTCGTGCAGGTAGCCGTCGTCGTCGATCGCTTCGATTATGGCCGTGCCGATCGCGCGATCACGCGGCGACAGCGGCGTCAGGTTGAGCTGCCAGAGCAGATGGTCGCGCAGGTCCTCGGGTTCGGGTTCCTGCGACTCCGCGCCATCCTCGTCGTGGGGACGCGAGCCACTACCGTAGTCGCTGCGGTCGTCGAAGTCGCCGGCCAGTTCGAAGTCGTCGGCCTCGCGGGCCTCCTCTTCCGCCGTCTTCTTCTCGACCACATCGGCCGGATCTGCGACGTCCTCGCCGTTCGTGGCGCCCTCGCTCTCGCTTTCCGCGCCTTCGTAGGTGTCCTCGGAGCCATCGCTCTCGGACATCTCGAGCAGTGGGTTCGATTCGAGCGCGTCGCGCAGTTCCATCTCGAGCTCGATGCTCGAGAGCTGCAACAACCTGATTGCCTGCTGCAGCTGCGGCGTCAGTGCAAGCTGCTGATGCAGACGGATTTGTAAAGCGGGCTTCACGACGTCAGTTCAAGCCAAATCCGTGGGGGGCGAGGTCAGGATAGCGCCAAAGCACCATGCCGAGTCAATCGTTGCATCGCCGCAAAAAATAGTGCAGCCAGAGGTTGCGCCGGAGCTTACATGACACCGATCACAGCGCTACAATGCCGAAATTGCCTGCCGTCCGTGATAGCAAAGCAGACCTGAACGAACTCGGTCTGGACGGAGCGAAACCAGCGGCGATCGCGACGCCGACGCATTGTGGTTTCTGCAATGCGATTGAGAATTGACCGAACGCGGCTCCGCCGATCGCGTCTGCCTCTGACCCGACATAGTCTTCATCAAGACCCACCGGCGACGTGCGATCGCAGCGCCCAGGCAGACTTCGCCGCATCAACCCGCGACGCCGCGAGACGCGCGTACTCCCTCGGCGTCGCGGAAATCCATCGTCACGCCAGTGGCAGCAGGATTTCGACTTCCCGACCGCCGCCATCGACGTTCGTCGCGCGGATGCGCCCGCCCTGCCGCTCGACCGCGCGCTTCGCGATCGCAAGGCCGAGCCCGCTGCCACCACTCTTGCGCTGACGCGCCTCGTCGGTGCGGAAATACGGTTCGAAGATGCGAGCGCAGTCGCCGGCCGGCACGCCCGGCCCCGCATCGATCACGCGCAACCGCGCCTGCTGGTCGATGCGATCGAGGCGGATGCGCACGGTCGAATCCGGCATCGTGTAGTTGACCGCGTTGCGCACGACGTTCTCGATCGCGCTTGCGAGCAGGTCGGACTCGGCTCGCACGAGCAGCGGCGAGCTCTGCTGGATCAGCAGCGTGCAATGCTGCGCCTGCGCCTCGAACGCGGCGTCGGCAGCGATGTCGGCCACGAGCGAGTCGAGTGCAACGTTCTCGACTCTCTGCGCCATCGTCGTTTCCATGCGCGAAAGCTGGATCGCCTGGCCGATCATCTCCTCGAGCCGCTCGGACTCGCGCTCGATGCGATCGAGCTGCAGGCGCGCGTCGCCTGAGGTCTGCGCGCGCGCGAGTTCGAGCGCGACGCGCTGGCGTGCGAGCGGCGAACGCATTTCGTGCGAGACGTCGCGGATCAGGCGCCGCTGACCGTCGACGAGGTCCTTGAGGCGCGCGGCCATCTGGTCGAACTCGCTCGCGAGCGACATCATCTCGGCGCTGCGCCCGAGTGACAACGTGCCGACCCGCGCATCGAGGTCGCCGCGCGCGACGCGCCGCGCGCTCGCGCGGATGCGCGACAGCGGCGCCGCGATGTAGGCCGCGAGCACGAGACTGAACAACGCGCTGATCACGCTCGCGATCGCGAGCTGCTTCCAGAACAGATTGGGTCGACGGTAGAGCATGCGCAGCAGCGGCGGATATTCGTATTCGGCCGCGCCGATGAGTTTGCGCCCGTCGGCCAACGTGATCTCGCGCACGCGCGTGCGGCCGCTGTGCTGACCCTGCGCGTCCGCAACGGCATGGGCGATCGCGTCGCTCACGTCGGCGGGCACCTCACGCGCGAGCAGGTCACGTCGACCCTCATCGAGGATGTAGAGCGAGATACCGAGCTTGCGTGCCGCCGCGACGACGCTGCCGAGGGCTTGTTCGCCGCCGACGCCGAGCGCGCGCTCGGCGCCGCGAAGCTGCTCGTTCAGCACGGACTCCATGCGCGTGATGCCGAGGCCCGGCACGACCTCGTTCTCGAACGCGTACGACGTGCTCCACGAGATCGCGATGATGAGGACGAGGCTTGACGCCCAGAACAACGCGAAGATGCGCCAGAAAAGACGCCGCATGGATCAGGCTTCCTCGACAACCCGGAACAGATAGCCGCCGCGCTGGATGGTGTGGATCAGGGAATCGCCGTCGGCCGCCGGACCGAGTTTGCGCCGCAATTTCGAAATATGCACGTCGATGCTGCGGTCGAACGGACGCAGGCTGCGTCCCAGCACCGACTGCGCGATCAAGTCCTTGCTGACGACGTGGCCGGCCTCGCGCATGAGGATCGCGAGGATGTTGAATTCGGTACCGGTCAACGCCACGGCCTCGCCGCGCACGCTGACGCTGCGCGAGGCGGCGCCGAGCTTGACCGGACCGAGTTCAAGATCGCTTTGGCGCGCAGCGTCGCCCTCTCCGCGGGTGCGCCGCAGGATCGCGCGCAGGCGCGCCGCGATTTCGCGCGGGTTGCAAGGCTTCGGCACGTAATCGTCGGCGCCGAGTTCAAGGCCGAGGATGCGATCGATATCCTCGCCGAGGGCGGTCAGCATCAGCACGGGCACTTGCGACTCACGGCGCAGTTCGCGCAGCACTTCGATGCCCGATTTCCCGGGCAGCATCACGTCGAGGATCATCGCATCGTAGTCGGACTCGCTCACGCGCCGCAGCGCGGTCGTCCCATCGTTGGCGATGTCGACGGCGAAGCCTTCGCGTTCGAGGAAATCGCTGAGCAGCTGACTCAGCTCCTCGTCGTCGTCGGCAAGCAGGATTCTGGCGTCGCTCATGCACGCAACTATAGCGCGACGCTGCGCGGCATCCCATGGGCCGGCACGGACTTTTGCAATCGCTTACGTTTTCTTACGCGCTGGTCGGCGAGAAGCGTTCGGCGCGGTTTGCGCGGATCGCGGGCGGATAAACACGGATGATGCAAAATGCTCAATCCGCGTGAATCGCGGTCGAATCGGTGTATTCCGTGTCATGCGCATTTTCCCCGCACCGAAGCCTGGGCCCGCTTGCATGCGACGAATACTCGCGACCCGTATCCGCGCCTTCGATCCCCTTACGCGCCCGCGGGCATCAGCAGCAGCAACGCGGCGCCGAGCACGATGCGGTACAGCGCGAATGGCGTGAAGCGATGCGTGCGGATGAAGCCGAGCAGCCATTTGACGACGACGAATGCCGTGATCGTCGAGACGACGAACGCAAGCGTGAGCGCGCCCCAGTCCTCGTGCGCCTCGCCCGCCTTCGCGGCCTTGAGCAGTTCGTAGCCCGACGCGGCGAACATCGTCGGGATGCCGACGAGGAACGCGAACTCGGTCGCCGCCGGACGGTTGCTCGTGCCCGCGAGCATCGCGACGAAGATCGTCGCCGCCGAGCGCGAGGTGCCGGGGAATATCGCCGCGACGACCTGGGCGAGGCCGACGAGGATCGCGACGGGCCAGGTCACGCGCGTGCGATCGGGCAGCTTCGCGGCGAAGTGCTCGGCGACGATCATCCAGACGCCGCCGATCACGAACGCCCACGCGATCGGCGTAACACGCTCGGGCAGCTTGAAGCCGAGCTTCGTGACCGCGAAGCCGAGCGCACCCGTGATCAGGAACGCGACGATGAGCTTGAACGCGTAGTCGCGGTTCTCGGCCTGGCCGAATCCGACTGCGAGCTGCCACAGCCGCTGGCGGTAGATCAGCGCGACCGCAAGGATCGCACCGGCCTGGATCACGACGTTGAAGGTCTCGCTGCGCGCGCCTAGCCAGTGCTCGGCGACGAGCAGGTGGCCGGTCGAGGAAATCGGCAGGAATTCGGTGATGCCTTCGATGAGGCCGAGCAGGATGACGCACAGGATTTCGGGCATGGAAGCAGCACGTGACAGGGGACGTTATGGCATCATACGGCACCCCGGTTAACGCCTGCTGCGACCCTCCATGCTGATATTCGAGTTGTCCCAACCTGGCCGCAAGGCTGCCGCGCAAATGCCCGCTGCCGTCGCTGTTCCGACCGATCTGCCCGAGCACCTGCGCCGCAAGACACCGATCGGCCTGCCCGAAGTGTCGGAACTGCAGGCGCTGCGCCACTACACGAACCTGTCGCGCAAGAATTTCTCGATCGACACGCAGTTCTATCCGCTGGGTTCGTGCACGATGAAGTACAACCCGCGCGCATGCAATGCACTTGCGATGCTCGACGGCTTCCTCGCACGCCATCCGTACGCGCCCGAGTCGAAATCGCAGGGCTTCCTCTCGTGCATGCATGACCTGCAGGAAATCCTCGCCGACGTCACCGGCATGAAAGGCGGCGTCTCGCTCGCACCAATGGCGGGCGCGCAGGGCGAATTCGCCGGCATCGCGATGATCATGGCCTATCACAAGCATCGCGGCGACCTCGAGCGCACCGAGATCATCGTTCCCGACGCGGCCCATGGCACGAATCCAGCCACGGCTTCGATGTGCGGCTGCACCGTGCGCGAGATTCCGACTTTGCCCGATGGTGACATCGATCTCGAAGCGTTGAAGAAGGCATTGAGCCCGAAGACGGCCGGCATCATGCTGACGAATCCGTCGACGATCGGCGTGTTCGAGCGCCGTATCGTCGAGATCGCCAAGCTCGTCCACGAGGCCGGCGGCCTGCTTTATTACGACGGCGCGAACCTCAACGCGATCCTCGGCAAGGTGCGCCCGGGCGACATGGGCTTCGATGCGATCCACATGAACCTGCACAAGACGTTCTCGACGCCGCACGGCGGCGGCGGTCCTGGCGCAGGCGCGGTCGGCGTGTCCGAGCGGCTCAAGCCATTCCTGCCGATTCCGATGATCGAGAAGCGCGCCGACGGCAGCTATGGCTGGCTGCGCAAGAAGGACCGCCCGCTCTCGATCGGCCGCCTCACGAGTTTCGCGGGCAACGCGGGCGTGCTGCTGCGCGCATACGTCTACGCGCGCCTGCTCGGGCGCGAGGGCATGCCGCGCGTCGCCGAGTAAGCGACGCTCAACGCGAATTATCTCGCCAAGCGCCTCGCCGAGAAGGGCTACGACCTCGCCTACCCCGAGCGTCGCGCGAGCCATGAATTCATCGTCACAGTACAGAAGCAGAAGAAGGAGAGCGGCGTCACCGCGCTCGACTTCTCGAAGAGCCTGCTCGACCGCGGCATCCACGCGCCGACGAACTACTTTCCGTTGCTGATTCCCGAGTGCCTGCTGATCGAACCGACCGAGACCGAGTCGAAGGAAACGCTCGACGAATTCGTCGAAGTGATGGGCGACCTCTTCAAGCTCGCGTCGGCGAACCCGCAGGCGATGAAGGATGCGCCGCTGACGATGCCGGTGCGTCGCCTCGACGACGTCAAGGCGGCGAAAGAACTCGACGTCGCGTGGAAATCAGCGCACGCGCCGCATATCCACATGACGCCGGCGAAGCCTGTCTCGGCGTAAGAAAAACGGGGTCAGACAGAAAACCGGGGTCAGACTGCACGTTCCGCTGCAAGGCTTCAGCATCGCGGCTATACGTCGAACAGTGCACTCTGACCCCGGTTTCCATGCGCCGGGAAAGTGCACTCTGACCCCGGTCTTTTCCAGCTCAAACTAGGGGAAATCGATGCCGAGCACCGAACCGCGCGGCCCGAAGCAGATCTACAAGGCTTTCATCTGGTCGATGAAGGGCCTGCGGGCTTCGTGGAAATACGAGGCGTCGTTCCGCCTCGAGGTTTATCTCTTCGTGATTTTCTTTCCGCTCGGGCTCTGGCTCGGCCGCGGCGGGGTCGAGAAGGCGATTCTGTGCGGCAGCCTGTTCCTCGTGCTGTCCGCGGAACTGCTCAACTCCGCCGTCGAGGCGATCGTCGACAAGGCGAGCCCGGAATTCCACGAACTCGCCGGCCGCGCGAAGGACATGGGCTCCGCCGCCGTCTTCCTGCTGATGCTCAACTTCATGCTGTGCTGGGGCCTGATCTTCTGGCAGCATGGCCGCCTTTGACCGGCGCAGCAAAGCCGGCGCACGGTCGAATGCCTCACCGCCCAGCGGGCAGACTCCGACTTCCCGCACTCCCGCATTGCCGCTGATTCGCGCTAGCATCGGCCCGACTGGATCCGGCGCGAGCCTGCCACGATCGTCACGCGCTTCGCGGACGCGCACCCCTTCGAGAGGCACAGAAGTTTGGATTTTTTGATCAGCCCACAGCTCTGGTTCGCCCTGCTCACGCTTTCGACGCTCGAAATCGTCCTCGGTGTCGACAATCTCGTATTCATCTCGATCGCCGTAGGCCGCCTGCCGCCCGAGCAGCGCTCGAAGGCGCGCAAGCTCGGCATCGCGTTCGCCTGCGTCACACGCATCATGCTGCTGCTCGCCCTGGCGAAACTTGCGGGCATGGACGACCGCCACATGGGGCTGTTCACGCTTTTCGGCAAGATCATTTCCGTGCGCGACCTCGTCCTCGGCGGCGGCGGCATCTTCCTCGTCGTCAAGGGCATCAGCGAGATCATCGGCACGATCCGCGGCGCCGAAGAGGAGGCCAAGGACAAGCCGAAGGCGACAAGCTATGTCTGGGTCATCGCGCAGATCGCGGTCATCGACATCGTCTTCTCGATCGACTCCGTGATCACCGCGGTCGGCATGGTGCGCAATATTCCGGTCATGATCTCGGCGATCATCCTCGCCGTCATCGTGATGCTGTTCGCGTCCGACCCGGTTGGCAACTTCATCGACAAGAATCAGCCGATCCGCATGCTCGCGCTCGCGTTCATCGTGCTGATCGGCTTCGTCCTCATCGCCGAATCGATCGACATCGTGATTCCGCATAGCTACATCTACGGTGCCATGGTCTTCTCCGCGATCGTCGAAGTGCTCAACGTACTCGCTGGAAGACGCGCCGCGCGCCGCGACGCGGAGTGATCTGATTCGGACAGGCAGGTCGGCTCGATTCGGGCGAGTCGATTCGCATGGGCTCGCTGCGGACGCGCAGCGAGTCGCCCGTCCGGAATACACATTGTTGTCCGAGCGAAACGCCGGCGCATTGAGTATGATGAGCGCATTCCCGAGGGAGGAAGTCTCATGCAACTGCATCGTCTCGCCCTTCTGCTGATGGCGTTTTTCCTGCTCGCCGGCTGCGGCTACAACCAGATCCAGGGGAAGGACGAAGGCGTCAAGGCCGCCTGGTCCGAAGTCGTCAACCAGTATCAGCGCCGGGCCGACCTCGTGCCCAATCTCGTCAACACCGTGAAGGGCTATGCCGAACACGAGGCGAGCGTGCTCGAGGCTGTGACCAACGCGCGCGCCAACGTCGGCAAGATCCAGCTGACCGCCGACGACCTCAGCGACGAGGCGAAGCTCAAGCAGTTCCAGCAGGCCCAGGGCGAGCTTTCGAGCGCGCTGTCGCGACTCATGGCGGTCAGCGAGAACTATCCGAATCTCAAGGCCGACGGGCTGTTCCAGAATCTGCAGGCTCAACTCGAAGGCACCGAGAATCGCATCGCAGTGGCGCGCAATCGCTACATCGCCGCGATCCAGGACTACAACACGTACGTGCGCAGCTTCCCGCAGAACCTGACGGCGATGATGTTCGGCTACAAGACGAAGGCCAACTTCACGGTCGAAAACGAAAAGGCGATATCGGCTGCGCCGACCGTCGACTTCGGCAAGCCCGCACAACCGGCGCCGCAGCCGCCCGCGCAGCCCGCACACTGACATCGACGGCGGACGTGCCGCCCTTCTCGGCGACGACACGGCTCGTCACGACATCGTGCTGCGCGGATCGACGAGGATGAATCCGGCTATTTCCAGATCGCCGCTTTTGGCTATCGTTGCCAGGCGACGCCGCGTACACACGCCGGTCGTCCGTTCACCACTCGTCGGTCTGCCTTTGCACACCCTCACGCTCACTCTCGTGCTCCTTTTCGCGCTGGGCTCCTGCTCGACGGCGCGCGCGGCGGAGGGCGATCCGCAGGCGATCCCGCCGCTCACGGCGCACGTGACCGACCGCACCGGAACGCTCACGCCCGACCAGCGGCAATCGCTCGAAAGCGACCTCACCGCACTCGAGCAACGCAAGGGCTCGCAACTCGGCGTGCTGATCGTGCCGACGACGACGCCCGAGGACATAGCGCAGTACGGCATCCGCGTCGGCGACGCGTGGAAGCTCGGACGCAAAGGCGTCGATGACGGCGCCATCCTCATCGTCGCGAAAGAGGATCGCCGTGTGCGCGTCGAAGTCGGACGCGGGCTCGAAGGCGCGATTCCCGATGCCGCGGTCGCGCGCATCATTCGCGAATACGTCACGCCGAAATTCCGCAACAACGATTTCTATGGCGGCATCAAGGACGCAACCGACGCGATGACGAAGCTCGTCGACGGCGAGCCGTTGCCTCCTCCGCTGACGACCGACGACCGCAGTCCGCGCAAGCGCGGCGGCGACATCTTCAACTCGATCATCTTCGCGGTGTTCGCGATCCTGTGGGCGCGCGGATTCCTCGGTGGCCTGTCGGGCGCGCCGCGCGGCGGACTCGTCGGCGTCGTCGGCGGCGCCGCGGGCTGGCTGCTGACGGGCCTCGTGCCCGTCGCGGCGGGCCTCGGCGTGCTCGGCTTGCTGCTCGGGTTCCTCGGCGGCGGTGGCGGCGGCGTTGCGAGACGCGGCGGCTGGAGCGTTTTCCCCGGCGGATTCGGCGGCGGTGGTGGTGGATTCAGTGGTGGCGGCGGTTTCAGCGGCGGCGGCGGTTCGTTCGGAGGCGGTGGCGCCTCGGGGAGCTGGTGAGGATGTGCGCATGAGCCTTGCCCGCATCGCGAAGCACCTCGTCTCAGGCGGCGCGGCCCGGCGCCTGTTCCCCGCTGACGCGCTCGATCGCATTCAGAAGGCGATCGCCGATGGCGAGCGGCGCCACAGCGAACAGGTCTGCTTCGCAATCGAGAGTGCACTGCCGGTGTCGCGCGTGTTTCGCGGTGACAGCGCGCGCGAACGCGCGCACGAAGCGTTCTCGCACCTGCGCGTCTGGGACACGCAGAACAACTCCGGCGTCCTTATCTACCTGCTCGTCGCGGACCGCGCGATCGAAATCGTCGCCGACCGCGGCATCGCCGCACGCGTGCCCGAGTCCGAATGGGTTTCGATCTGTACAGCGATGCAGGAACGTTTCGCCGCAGGCGATTTCGTCGCGGGTGCCGTCGACAGCATCAACCGCGTGAGCAATCTACTGGCCACGCACTTCCCCAGCGACGGCACGGTCGCGAACGAACTGCCGGACCGGCCGATACTGCTCTAGCGCCTGCGCGCTGACTCAAGCAGGCGCACCAGCGAGCGCGCCGGCGAGACGAAGCGGCTCGCCGATCGGTGGCTCGCAATGCGTGCCGCGGCAGAGATAGGCGACGCCTCCCGCGATGTGTTTCTGCGCTGCGAGCGTGCCGGTCGCTGGCGCCGCGTCGGCCGGAATCAAGAAGACGTCCGTGCGCCGATCGCTTTGGCCACGCAGCGCTTCGCGCCAGGCCTGCGCCTCGGTCGCGCCGTCATGGCTCACGACGACATGCGTGCGCGGATCGAGGAAATCGTGCAGCGCCCGCTGCAGCGTCGCGCAAGCCTGCGCCATCTGCTGCATCGGCGCGTGCGCGGCGCGCAGCGTTCGCTCGGCCGCGTCGAGATAGCGCGTCTCGCCGAGCAGATGCCCGAGGCGCAGCAGCGCGCGCGCCGCTACGCCATTGCCCGACGGTACGGCCTCGTCGCCCCAGGGCTTGGGCCGCTGGATCAACGTCTCGTGATCGTGCGCCGTGAAGAAGAATCCGCCGTGCACGGCGTCCTCGAAGCGCTCGAGCAGCGCTTCCGCGAGTGCGACCGCCCAGCCGAGGTACGCGTCGCTCCACTCGCACTGCAGCCACTCGAGGATCGCCTCGAGCAGGAACGCATGGTCGTCGAGATAGGCCGGGAAGCGCGCACTGTCCGAACCGGTCTTCGCGAACAGCCGTCCCTCGCGCCATACCTGCGCACGCAGACACGCGAGCGCGCTGCGGGCGAGCGCAAGCACACGCTGGCGCAGCGTGGCGGCATCGGGGCGCGCGTCGGAATCGAGCGAACGCGCGACGCGCGCGAGCGCGCCGATCATGAGCGCGTTCCAGGCCGTGAGGATCTTGTCGTCGAGGCCAGGTCGCACGCGTGTTTCGCGCAGCGCAAACAGTTTCGTGCGCGCACGCTCGATGCGCGCCTCGACTTCGCCCAAGGGCAACGCGAGCGCGTCGGCAACTTCGGTCGCGGATGTGGCAACGATCGGATTCCACGCGACGTGCTCGAAGTTCGCGGCGCGGTCGAAGCCCCAGAGGCGCTCGGCGACCGCGAACTCGTCCGCTGCCAGCGCGGCCTGCACTTCGTCGCGCCGCCAGACGTAGAACTTGCCCTCCTCGTGCTCGGAGTCCGCGTCGAGCGCGGCGTAAAAGCCGCCCGACGGCGCGGTCATCTCGCGCTGCAGCCAGTCGATGAGCATGCGCGTTGCGCGCACCGCATCGGCGTCGGCCACGCGCGCTGCATACAGCGGCAGCAGTTGCGCGTTGTCGTAGAGCATCTTCTCGAAATGCGGGATCTCCCAGCGCTCGTCGACGCTGTAGCGGCAGAAGCCGCCGCCGATCTGGTCGTGGATGCCCCCTGCGGCCATCCGTTGCAGCGTGAGCCGGACGATCATCGGACCCTCGGCGCCCGCGTCGCGATCTTCATCGTCTGGCGCTCGATGGCGCCCGGCCTTCGCCGCGACGAGATCGAGCAGCAGTTCGAGTTCGGCACAGTGCGGAAATTTTGGTGCGCCGAGATGACCCCCATGGACGCGATCGAAGCTCTGGCCGATCTGCCCGACGGCAGCGTGTATCGTCGCGTCGGTGAGCGTCGCCGTGCTCGCCTCGCTTCGGCCGTGATCGTCGAGGAACTCGCGCAACACCGCGTTCTGCGAGCGTACGTCGTCGCGGCGCTGGTCCCAGAATCCGCGCACCTGTTGCAACACATAAGAAAACGGCGGCATGCCGTAGCGCGCTTCCTTCGGAAAATACGTACCCGCGTAGAACGGGGTCAGATCGTCCGCGCCGAGGAAGACCGTCAACGGCCACCCCCCGCCGCGACGCGTGAGCGCCTGGTGCGCGAGCTGATAGATCTTGTCGAGATCGGGGCGCTCCTCGCGGTCGACTTTCACGCACACGAACAGATCGTTCATGAGTCGCGCCGTCGCGGCATCCTCGAAGCTCTCGTGCGCCATCACGTGACACCAGTGACAGGCGCTATAGCCGATCGACAGCAGGATCGGCTTGTCCTGCGCGCGTGCGTCCGCGAGCGCTTCAGGCGACCAGGGCCACCAGTCGACCGGGTTGTCCGCATGCTGGCGCAGGTAGGGGCTGGTCTCGGCGGCGAGGCGATTCGTCATCACCCAAGCCTAGCGCAAATGTGCACGCGCGATGCGGCAGCAAGGGCAGCGAGGCGGGCCGCGGCCGAACGAGCCGGCGCGGGACCGCCGATCGGCTCGCTGCAAAACTCGGATACGAGGACTTGCCATCGCCCCTCAGGAGCACCGACTCGGCTTCCCGTCCATCGTCCGCCTCGGCTCGACGCCTCCTCGCGCGCGGTGTGTGCTTTGCGCCACGGTCCGACGCGACTGCGCCAGCCGAATACTGATCGCTGTGTCATCATTGCGCCTTCGTGAAAGCCCGCCACGCTCAATGCCCGACGCCGTCAATCCGCAGGTTCGCAAGGACGCCGACACGCTCGCCACGCGTTTTCGCGTGCGCGACCCGTTCCGTCACGTCGTCATCGACGATTTCCTTACTGACGAATATTGTTCGCAGCTTCTCGCGCAATTTCCATCGTTCGAACGCGGCAACGCGCGGAACGAAGCGGGCGAGTTGGGTAACAAGTCGACGATCGAGATCATCCGCGGACTCGGCCCGGCCTACGCAGCGCTCGACGATCTCGTCCAGTCGCGCGACTTCCTCGACCTGATCGGCCGCATCACCGGCATCGACGATCTGCTCTACGACCCCTGGTACTTCGGCGGCGGCACGCATGAGAACCGCACGGGCCAGGACCTCGACGTGCACGTCGACTTCAACCGCCATCCGATCGAACGCTGGCACCGCCGGCTCAACCTGATCGTCTATCTCAACCGCGAGTGGAACGAAGGCTGGGGCGGCGCGCTCGAACTGCATTCCGATCCGCGCAGCGACGACGACTGCATCGTGCGGGTTGCGCCGTTCTTCAATCGCGCCGTGATCTTCGAGACGACCGAGTGGAGCTGGCACGGATTCCCGCGCATCGAGCTGCCTGCCGACAAGCGTGACCTTTCGCGCCGCTCGGTCGCACTCTACTTCTATACGAAGGAACGCCCCGCGGAAGAACTCGCCGCGACGCACTCGACGATCTACGTCGACCGGCCGTTGCCGGCGCGTTTCGTCGCCGGGCATACGCTCGACACGGACGACATCGCCGAATTGCGCCTTCTGCTCGCGCGACGCGATCAGCACAATCAGCGCCTCTATCGCGAGACGAGCGACTTGTCGGAACAACTTCAGACCGCGAAGGACGCGCTTTTCGCCGGCAAACTCGGAAGACTGCGCTACTTCATACATCAGCTGCGCAGGTTGCGCCAATGACCCTGCCGATCCCCACGAGTGAACTTGCGAGAGAATCGGTGTCAAAGAGGACGTCATCACGACAGGGATATCGAGAATGAATCTGCATAAGCGGGTACGGGCATTGCTCGGTACGTTCTTGCAAAGAAATGGAGCGTCTCCGGCAGCGGCTGCGCCTGCCGAACTGCCGGTTGCGGATGCGATTGCGGATGCGGATGCGGCATATCTGGCGCGCATCGATGCAGAGAAAGCGATCTTCAACAACCAGACCGATGTCCACGCGCTGCCCGGAATATTCAACTACTGGTCGAACAAGTATCTGCGGCCGAAGCTCGAATCGTTCGGCTTCTCCCACCCGGATGCCTTCTTCGCGCATTTCCTCGAGCGCGCGTGCGTCGACACCGGTGGCCGCCACGCACGCTTCGTCAGCATCGGCGCGGGCAACTGCGACACCGAGGTGCGGGTCGCGCGCATGCTCGTCGATCGCGGCCTGCACGACTTCACGCTCGAGTGCCTCGAACTGAATCCGATCATGGTCGAGCGCGGCATCGCGCTCGCGCGCGAGAACGGGGTCGCCAACCACGTGCTGCCGATGACGGGCGACTTCAATTTCTGGAAGCCGACCGAAACCTACGATGCGGTCATGGCGAATCAAAGCCTGCACCATGTCAGCAATCTGGAAGGCTTGTTCGACGCGGTCGAGCATTCCTTGACGCCCGGCGGGCGCTTCATCACTTCCGACATGATCGGCCGGAACGGCCATCAGCGCTGGCCGGAGGCGGCCGCGATCGTGCGTGAATTCTGGCGCGAGTTGCCGGAATCGTATCGATACAACTTGCAGCTCCGGCGCCAGGAGCAAGAGTTTCTCGACTGGGACTGCTCGCAGGAGGGCTTCGAGGGCGTGCGTGCACAGGACATTCTGCCGCTGCTCGTCGAGCGCTTCGACTTCGAATTGTTCATCGGTTTCGCCAACGTCGTGGATCCCTTCATCGACCGCAGCTTCGGCCATCACTTCGACGCCGATTCTCCGACAGACCGGGCCCTGATCGACCGCATCCACGCACGCGACGAGGAGGAACTCCTCGCCGGACGCATCACGCCCACGCACATGCTCGCGGTGATGCGCAAGGATTTCCACGAAGAGACCTTGATTTGGAAGCACCTTACGCCCGCGTTTTGCGTGCGCAATCCGAGCGCCCCTGCGGTCGCGGTCAGCCGATGAAGCGACAAGCCTATGTGGTCGTCGCGACCATCGCCTTCTTTGCGATCGCAGCGCTTTTCTACACGTTCGACAGTATCGAGGCGGTGCTTCGATTCGCCCCGCATGCCCTGTACGCCGATCAATGGCGGCAATACCTGCACTACGTCACGCTGCCGTTTCCCGAGAACATCTTTCATCCCGACAACGGACATCGGCTGGTACTGCCGAATTTCATCGCGTGGCTCGAAATTGAATGGTTCGCGGGAAACCAGTGGCTGCAGATCGGCGTCGGTCTGGCCTGCGGACTCGCGGCATCGGCGATAGCCGCGGTGCTGAGCGCCGGCGATCGCGCCCTGCCCGCCACGCATCGCGCCGCCGCCGTCTTCCTCTGTTTTTTCGCGATCTTCTGGCTCGCGAATGTGCGGACACTGTTTCATTCGACCGAACTGCTGCATACCAAGCTGCCGATGCTATGCCTCATCGCCGCGATCGCACTGGGCATCGCCGCCGCAAAGCGCCGGCACGCGTCGTTCGCGCTGTTCGCTGCGCTGTTGCTTGCGCTCTGCGCCACATTCAGTTTCGGCTATGGGCTGTCGGTATTTCTCGGTGTCCTCGCAACACTGATCGCACGCAAGGCCAGTCCGTGGCTTGTCATGATCTGGATTGCGGGTCTGGTCGCCACAACGGGACTGTACCTCGTCATGCCCGGGAGCGACGGGGTCAGGGGAGTCATGACGTTCGCGCCGCTCGAAAACCTCCTCGCCGGGGCACGCTGGCTTGGCGCGCCATTTGTCACGATGACGAGCTACCTTTGGGACCCGGGGGCCACGGGTCTCGTTCCAACCGATGCGTTGCGCTCGCTATGCGGTCGCATCGCCAGAACCGCTGCGGCACACCTGCCCGACCTGCACGTCAGCGTGATGCCCCAGGCAATGTTCGGCGCACTCGGCATGCTTGCGCTACTGGGCGCATCGTGGCGGCGCCTGCGTGCCAATGACGTCGCGGGTCCCATGGAGGCCACGGGTCTCGGCATCGCTTGGTTCGGCCTCGGCGCCGCAGGCATCGTCTCGCTTTCGCGCCTCACCTATTTCCAGGAGCATCCCGAGCAGATCTATGCCGATCGGTACCTCTGCTGGCCGTGCCTGTTCTGGCTCGGAATAGCCCTGATTGGGTTGAGCCGCAGAGCTAAGCCCAAAACAAGAGGAATGTCTGCCGATCGAACAACATCTTTTGCAGCGAAGGCGGTTTTCGCATGCGCGCTGGTAATTCCGCTGCTGGCTTGGCCAACCCAGTTCGGCGGCAGCATCTACGCGGCACTGGTGGGCAGCCATGTCGACAACATGGCCGTCGGCAGTATCGTCGGAGTCTTTCCGCGCGGCGCCGATACGGGCGAGACAGACCCTGCCGAATTTGCTCGCGGCATTCCGGTATTGTCGCCGCGCCACATCGCACAGTTCGGGGATCGCATCGCTTCAATTGTGGGAGAGGCCCTGCCCGCCGCCTCGCCGTTGCTTGATGGTGCGACGATCGAAACGAAGTCGGTCACCGACAACATGCTCGGCGAACCCGGGACCGCTGTCACCGTGAGGTTGCCGCGAACCGGGGACGAGACTCATCGCCTGTTCCTCGTCGATGCCGGGAATCGCGTGGTAGGTATTGCGGTTTGGGACGCACGCCTGCAACCGACCGGTTACAGCGGCTTCGCACGCGGGACGCTCACACCATCCGACCTTCGCGCTGCCTCCGGGCCCTGATCCCGCATGACGACCAGGCCGATAGTCGGGTTGGAAGATTACGTCGAACTCTTCGAGGCGTGCGGCGGAACGGATATGCCCTACCTTCGTGCGCATTTTCCTCGCTATCTTGCAACGCTGGAGCGATTCTTGGAGCGATGGGATCGCGATACCACCGGATCGCTCCTCGACATCGGCGCGCACTGGTTGCACCAATCCCTGCTGTACTCGCTCCACGGATTCTCGGTGACTGCGGTCGACGTGCCCACGACGTTCGAAGATCCCCATGTGCGCGCGCTTGCAGAACACCATCGGATCCGACTCCTCGCCGACCCGCTTCCCGAGCAAGCGGAGGCGCTACGCACGCTGCCCGACGACTCGTTCGATGTTGTCCTGTTCACAGAGATCATCGAACACATCACATTCAACCCGGTCGCGATGTGGCGAGAGATCCATCGCGTACTGAAGCCAGGCGGGCACCTCGTCGTGACTACACCGAATTACTACGCGTTGCGCGGGCGCGCATGGCATTGGCGGCGATTCCTGGGCGGCGGCGGCAGTGGCGTTGAAGTCGATGAGTTGCTGCAGCTTCCGACATTCGCACATCATTGGAAGGAATATTCGTTGCGGGAGTTGCGACGCTACTTCCAGAGGCTCAGCGAAGATTTTGCCTGCCTGGCCGCCATACAGACGGAAGCGTATCGCAGCAGTGCGAGCCATCCGCGACTCGATTTCGCGGCGCGGCGGATAGAAAAATGGCTGCCACCGCTTCGGCCCAACCTGTACATGCACCTGAGACTCGAAAGAAAGGAATGCGGAATAGGTATCGAGCCCAGCTGGTCGTAGGCGCAGGAAACGCGCCCGCGAGTGTGCGCAACTTGCTGGAATGTCGATGCGCACGGATGGCAGGTCACGCGCGGGCCGTAGTTTGAGGCTAGAAATCCGCAGTCGACAATCGAAACACCAGTGGCTTCCTTCCAACTTCAACGCACTTCGATGCCAAAAGAAATCGTCAATTCGCAGCCCCATGTCGACGCAGGCCCGCTGGTCGAGCCGCCGACTTGGTTTGCGGCAATCAAGTTCACACTCTTCGCTTTCGTGTTATCGCGCTTCCTGATCGTGCTTGCTTCGGCCCTAACGTTTGCGTTTGTGAATCACTGGCCACAGCCTGAGGCGAGCCCGCAGTTCCTCAACGTATTCACGGCCGATTTCATCGAAAAATTGAAGCTTTTTGCTTCGCAAGATGACGCCGGCTGGTATCTCCAAGTCGCTCAGCATGGCTACGACACAGGCGAGTTCGACCCAAACGCCTTCAAGAACTGGGCGTTCTTTCCTTTGCACCCACTTCTGTGGCGACTCGCCATGGCCACGGGCATGACTGCATGGCTGGCCGGCATCCTCATGGCCAATGTCTTCACGTTCATCGCACTGGCACAAACGTACAGGTGGATCGCATTGGTCGCGGACAAGGCCGCGGCCGAGCGCGGTGTCCTCTGCATCGCACTGTTTCCGACGAGCTACTTTCTCTCGCTGCCGTTCAGTGAGCCGCTCTACTTCCTGTTGATGTCCTCGACGCTCCTTGCGCTGCACGAGAAGCGCTGGGGCTTCGCGACGCTTGCGGCTGCCCTGTGCTCTGGCACGCGCGCGACTGGCATCATGCTTGCCCCATTGCTCTGGTGGCATAGCCGCAGGGATTTGCCCCTGCTTCGTCGCACGCTGCTGGCGGCACTGGCCTGCACGGGTCTTTTGGCGTTCATGTATTTGCTGTGGCGAGCGTCCGGCGATCCGCTGGCGTTCGCACACATACAACTCGCATGGGGGCGTGATGGGACCAAGATGTTTACCCACTTGTGGGAGTGGCTGTGCGATCCCCTTCAGGTCGCGTTCTCGTGGAACCTGATTTGGTTCAACAATGGCGCGTTAGTCCTCGCTCTGGCCGCCACGATTTGGCTCTGGATTCGCGATCAACGCGCACTCGCACTTTTCACCTTCGCTTGCGTGCTCATGCCCTGGAGCGGGGGAAATCTGATGGGAATGGCCCGCTACGTTTCGGTAACCCTGCCGGTTTTCCTCGCGCTCGCCTGCGTGTTGTATAGACCCCATTGGCTCACTACGTGGCTGATAGTGAGCGCATGCTCGCTCGTCTGGATGACGGGATGCTTCACGCTCGGGGCGTCTTTTGCGGGGGTATAGCGCGGAACGACGGCTCGCCGCGATGTCAGCTGCGAGTCGGCACAGCGTTGGCGCGTTGCTCATCGAGCGTCAATGCGACCTTGTCGCGCAGATAGACCGGCAGTGCCAACTCGGGCGTGAGGCCCGCTCCGCGCGCGAACTGTGCGGCCGCGAGACGCGCGATCGCTCGGGCCTGCGGATAGCGCGTGCCGTCGGCGAAATGCGGCGGCGCAGGCAACTTCGCCTGCAACGCGTCGCGATACGCATCCCAGCCTGAGCCAACCACGGACCATCGCAGATCCTGCGGCACGACGAGATTCTGCGCGGGGCCGACCGATTCCGGCCCCAGCGCCTCGACGAGCCCGTCGCCGCTGCGGCGAAACGCGCCCGCATAAATTTCGCCCATGCGTGCGTCGATCACCGCGAGGATCGCGCCGCACGGGTCGTCATCGACCGGCGCATCGAGCGCGAGCGCCGCGAGCGATGAGACCGGCACCACGGGTAGATCGAGTGCCAGCGCGAGTCCCTGCGCCACAGAGATCGCGAGGCGCACACCCGTGAACGCGCCGGGCCCGCGTCCGACCGCGACCCCGGCCAGGTCGCGACGGCGGATGCCGGCTTCGGCGAGCAGCGACTCGATCATCGGCAGGATCAGTTCGGCGTGCCGGCGCGGCGCGACCTCGCTGCGCTCGATCAGCAAGTCGCCGACGCTGAGCGCAGCCGAGCAGCTCTCGGTGGCGGTTTCGATCGCAAGCAGGGCACGGTGCATGGCAGATTTCTCGAAGTTATGCGGCGGGTGTCGCCGACACCGTGGAGTAAGTATACCAATCCACTTTGCGCGTGAGGAACATCAGCGCCGCGACGACGACGAGCAGTGCGATCGCCCCCATCAGCAACGAATACTGTTCGCTGACGACGAGGCCGTAAAGCAAGGCGTAGACGAAGGCGAGCGTGCCCGCGAGCATCCAGCCGGCTCGCTGCGCGCGCAGCACCGCTGCCGCGTAGCCACCGACAAGCAACACCACGGCGGTGGCGGCGAACAGATAGGCGAACGCTAAGCCGATCTGCTCCGAGAATGCGAGCAGAACGACATAGAAGGTCGTCAACGCGAGGCCGACGAGCAGGTACTGCACCGGATGCACGCGCAGCTGCTTGAGCACTTCGAACAGGAAGAAAGCGACGAACGTCAGCGCGACGAACAGAACGCCGTACTTGCCCGCGCGCTCGTTGCGCTGGTAGAGATCGGCCGGCTGGTAGAGGCTGACACCGAATGCAGCGCTTGATGCGTCGACCGGATGCGACTGCGATTCCTCCTGCCAGTGCTGGCCGTAGCTGCGGTTGAGGTCGAGCACCTGCCAGCGCGCGTCGAAGCCTTTGTCTCCGACCTTGTGTTCTGCTGGCAGGAATGCCCCGTTGAAGCTCGGGTTGGGCCACGGCGCGTTCATCGAAGCCTCGGTGTGACGCGCGAGCGGCAGGAAGTGGAGGCTGGCCGTGCCCGCGAGCGTCAGGTCGAGCTTGAACTCGTGCGGCTCGTCCTTCCATTTGCTCAGATCGATCGGCAGCGAGATCGTACGCAGTGCGCCCGATGCCGAGGTCGATGGGCCGAAGGTGTACTCCACACCGTCCATGCGCAGGGCCGAGATGCGGCGGATACCGCGCACGTCTTCGACCGGGAGGCGCAACTCGGCGCGGTTGAACAGGAAGCCCTCGTCGGTATTGCCGGGCTCGTCCGGCGCGGACGGTCCCAGTGCACGCAGATCGCGCGCGAGGAATCGACCCGACATCTTTATCTCCGCTTCGTACACCGGCGTCGAATAGATACCGTACTTGCGAATCTGCGGCGCCATCGTCGCCTCGACGACGAGTTGATCGGCGAGCAGGATCTCGGTGCTTTCCTGCGCCGTCCATACCTCATTGATGCGCACATGCCTGCGCTTCGGAATCGCGAGCAACGGGCCGCCGACGTCCTGAGCCGAGCCCCAGCGTTGCGCGATATCGGCAAGCGCCTTTTCGCGCAGGCCGTTGCGCTCGAAGATGAGCCCCTGCACCTGCGCGAGCGGAATCAGCATCAACAGCGCGAGCACGCCGATGCCGAGCACCTTGAAGGTAATCGATTGCTGCAGCCGTGGAATCATCACCGTCTCCGAGCGTGTCGTCGAGGCAGATTCCAATGCCGCGAGCGGGCAATGCGCTGCGCGCGTCGGGCAGCGCGCGGGCACTAGCTGGCATTTGCCTGACCGTACAGGCAGAATCCACGCGCATATGCTTCAACGCCTCGCGCCGCTGCTGAAACTCGTCGCGGCGACATTGCTTATACTCGTCCTGATCGACGCTGCACTCTTTCGCAGCGGCGTCTACGCGCGCCTGATCAGGCCCGAGTCGACTGCGGGCTCGGTCGTCAGCGCGGAAATGGCGATCAGGTACTACCGGGATCCGACGCGCCACAACGTCCTCGTACTCGGCAATTCGCAGATCGGCGAAGGATTCTCGGCGCAAATCGCCGATGCCGCGAGCGGCGATCCTACGCTGCACTTCGTCAACGGTTCGGCACCGGGCACGATGCCGCGCGTCTGGGATTACCTCTTGCGCAAAGTGGACCCCAAGGCGACCCGCTTCCGCGCGATCGTGATGATGGTCAACTACGACGAGACCTACAACTGGAACAACCTGACCGACTATCCGCTCGACATCAGCTACACGACGACGCTGCTGCGCTTGCGCGACCTCGACGACTTTCCGCGCACGTTCGCGCAGCCCGCGCTGCGCGAACGCGCGGCGCGCGCGATCCTGTTGCCGCTGCAGGCGCTGCACGAGGATGCGCAGGACCTGCTCGCCCATCCTCTCGAACGTTTCCATCAGGTCCACAAGGTGCGGCCGGTCTGGCTGTCCGCGCTCGGTCCATACGGCGGGCAGGGCGGTGCGCTGCCTTCGCTCGACATCGATGTCGCCGCGGGCAAGCCGAAATCATGGGGCGACGACGAGGGCACCTGGAAGCCTAAGCTCGAAGGCTATTTCCGCGACATGCGCAAGGAGGCACCGAAAGCGCTGCAGGCGACCAACGCCGAGTACGAGCGCTACTGGATCGACCGCATCGCGACCCGCTATCGCGCAAACGGCGCAACGGTGGTCGTTTTCAGCATGGTTCGTGGGCCATGGAAAGGCGAACTGATGCCGCCGCCGGTGCTCGATCGAACGTTGAGCGAATTGCGCGACAGCGGAAAGATCGTCGCGCTGCCCGGGGATGCGTTCAGCGAATTCGAAAGGCCCGAGCTCTTCTTCGACACGCTGCACCTGAACAGCACGGGTCGCGAAAAGTTCTCGAAAGTCTTCGCGACCAAAGTTGCCCCGCTGGTGCACTGAGCGATGCTGTTCGACACTCTCTCGTATTGGTATTTCTTCGCCGCAGTCCTGCTGCTGCTCGCCGCACTGCGACCGTTTGCCGGGAAGTGGCTGCTCGTCGTCGCGAGCTACGTGTTCTACGCATTCTGGGACATCCGCTTCGTTTTTCTGCTCGCCGCGTCGACACTCGCGAACTGGGCATTCGGTCTGTGGATCGCGCGCAGCGAGGGCACCGCGCGCCGGCGCGCACTCGCCTTTGCGATCGTGTTCAATCTCGGTACGCTCGCGTTCTTCAAGTACTTCAACTTTTTCGCCGACACGCTCGCGGCGTTGCTGCACGCCGACCCGCACGGCTTCGCGCTGCGCATCATCCTGCCGGTCGGCATCAGTTTCTTCACCTTCGAAGGCATCGCTTACGCCGTCGACGTCTTCCGTCGCGACCTGCCCGCACGCCGCAGCGTGCTCGATTTCGCGCTGTTCGTCTCGTTCTTCCCGCACCTGATCGCCGGGCCGATCATTCGTCCCGTGCATTTCTTCCCGCAGGTCGGCCAGCCGCTGAGCCTGCACGACGAGGATGCGCGCTGGGGTCTGCGCGAGATCCTCAAGGGTCTGTTCAAGAAGATCGCGCTGTCGAACTTTTATGCGCCGCTCGCCGACGCGTATTTTCACGGCACGCTGTGGAACGGCAGCGCCGTACCGGCGTGGATCGGCGTACTCGCGTTCTCGATGCAGATCTACTTCGACTTCTCGGGCTATACCGACATCGCGCGCGGTTGCGCACGCCTGCTCGGATTCAAGTTCCCGTCGAACTTCGAACGTCCCTACCTTTCTGCCGACATCGCGGAGTTCTGGCGGCGCTGGCACATCTCGCTGTCGTCCTGGCTGCGCGACTACCTCTATATTCCGCTCGGCGGCACTCGCCGCGGCGAGGCGCGCACGTGCATCAACCTGATCATCGTGATGGGCCTGGGTGGCCTCTGGCACGGCGCGAGCTGGAATTTCGCCGCGTGGGGGCTCTATCACGGCACGCTGCTCGTCGCGCACCGCTACTGGCGCAAGTTCGTTATCGCGCGCGGCATTGCGGAACGCGTCGACGCTCTCCTGCTCAGACCCGTATGGGTAGCGTTGACGTTCGGCCTCGTGACGCTTGGCTGGGTGCCGTTCCGCGCGCCCGATTTCGCGTCGACGTGGAACACGCTGCATGCGCTTGCCGTCGTGCCCGACATGCAGCTCGCCCTTGCGCACCCGATGATCGTCGCGGTGCCCCTGCTGGCGCTCGCGTTCTGTCTCGCCGATCGCGGCCGCCGCCTCCAGGACTGGCTCGTCGAGCGCGCGGGCTTTTCCGCCGCGGTCACGGCGACCGTCGTCGCGATTCTCGCACTCGAGATCTTCGGCAACGTCGACGCGCAGATTCCGTTCGTCTACTTCCAGTTCTGAGCAACGCCTGCGGCAGCGCCCGCAAAGAAACGGCGTCACATGCCGACGCGCGTATCCGGTGCCTGACGCACCGTCGCTGATGCACCGCGCAGAGGCGCAGTTCATCGCGCCCGCGTTCCGGTTCCGAGCAACGCGTGCGGCAACGCTCGCAAAGAAACGGCGTGACATCCCGATGCCGCGCATCCTGTGGCTGACGCAGCGTCGTTGACGCACCGCGCAGCGGGGCGGTCGTCGCGCCCGCGCCCTGCCGAAGAGTACGCGCCCGGCGCATCGAGCCTGCGCTCAGGACCCTATCCGCGTCCCCCGATCGAAGAGCGGGATCGATGAGCCTGGCCCTCGATCCGGCAAACGAAGCAGGTGAATCGAATCTCGACGATCTAGAGCCGTTGCAGCGGATTCGACTCGTAGCACGACCGCAGGCGCGCAAACACTTCGTGCGCCGTTTCGAAACGATGCGCATCGATCGACGCGATCGGCCGCACGGGCACGCTCGCATTCGTGAAGAACGCCGCCCGGTAGTTCGCGAGGTCGCCCGTGCGCACGATGCGTGTCGAGGTGGCGACGCCGTTGCGCGCGAGGCCGGCCTTCAGCAACTGCCTGCTGATGCCGTCGAGCTGCGGCGCATCCGGCCAGACGACGGCGTCCGCGGCATCGACGAAGCCGATGTTCCAGATCGAACCTTCGCTGATGCGGCCCGCTGCATCAGCGAACAGCGCGTCGTCGAATCCGTCGAGCTGGGCGAGCCGACGATGATGGAACAGCGCAAACGTGCCGACATGCTTGATGTCAGCCGCGTCGCGCGCATGCACGAACGATTTCACGCGCAGCGGTGTGACGACGGCGGGCCGGGGCGCACTGGCCATCACGAGTACGTCGGGCTCGACGACGCGGTCGAGGCGATCGCGATCGAGGCCGCGCGCGAAGACGTTGATGCGCAGAGACAGCGCGCTCGCGTCAGCGACGATGTGGCGCAGGCAGGCGCGCACACGATCCCCTGCGAGCGGTACACCGAACAATTTGCGCGTCGACGCATCGAGGCGCGCCAGATGCAGGTCGAGGCCACGCACGCCACCCTCCTCGACGCGCATCGCGGTGAAATGGCCGTAGTTCGTCCGCACGAGCGCACGCAGGTCGCCGATCTGCACCGGCAGCCCATTGAGTTCAATCCGTTCGGTCGAGCCACTCACGGACATGCCGCGTCGACGACGGGTTCGGCGACGCCGGCCGCAGCGCCGGCGCCGAAGAACGCCTGCACGTCGCGCAGCTCGCGCGTGACCGGCATCGGCGGCAGGCTGCGCAGGAACAACTTGCCGTAGGCCCGCGAGGTCAGGCGCGGATCGCAGAGCATGAGCACGCCGCGGTCAGCGACGTCGCGGATCAGGCGCCCCGCGCCCTGCTTGAGCGAAATGACCGCAGCCGGCACCTGCCACTCGAAGAACGGATTGCCGCCCGCGTCGCGCAGCGCGTTGAGGCGCGCGACGAGCACCGGATCGTCGGGCGCGGCGAACGGCAGCTTGTCGATGATCACGCATGACAGCGCCTCGCCCGCGACGTCGACGCCCTCCCAGAAGCTCGCCGCACCGAGCAACACGCCGTTGCCCGATTCGCGGAATTCGGTGAGCAACTGGTGGCGCGGCGCCGTGCCCTGCACGAACAGCGGGAACGGCGAGTCCTGCAACAACTCCGCCGCGCGGCGCAGCGCGCGATGCGACGTGAACAGCAGGAACGTGCGCCCGCGCGCGGCTTCGAGCACGGGCCGTGCGGTGGCGATCACGCGGTCGACGTATTCCGGCGCCGACGGATCGGGCAGACCCTTCGGCAAATAGGTCAACGCCTGGCGCCGATAGTCGAACGGGCTCGCGAGGCTCAGAGCGACCGGATCGTCGAGACCGAGCTGGCGCGCGTAGTGGCTGAAGTCGCCCGCGACGGACAGCGTGGCCGAAGTGAATATCCAGCTCGCATGCGAGGCCTCGCGCAGCGCGCGCAACGGCGGCGCGAGATCGAGCGGCGTCGCGTGGAACGCGAAACCCTGCGCCGACAACTCGTACCACTGCACCGTATCGTGCGCAGCACCGTCGAGCACCGAATGCAGGCGCTGGCACAGGTTCGCGGCACGGTCGTGCGCGCCCTCCATGCCGCGCGAGCGGTCTGCCTGCGCAGCGAGCGCATCGCCGAGCTTGCGCAGTGCTTCCTCGAGCGCCTGCAACTCCTCCTGCGCGATGCGGTCGCCTTCGATCAGCGCGAACGCGCCCTTCTGCGGCAGCTTGTCGAGCGCGAGACGCACGCGCTTGAGCACGGGCGCGATCGCCTCGATCGGCTCGCGCAGCCCTGCGAGCGCGCCGCTTACCGACGCACACTCCGCGAGCGCATCGGTGGCGAGTTCGGAAATCTGCCGCGACGTGACGCTCGTCGAGAAAAATACGCCCGCGAGCTCGGGAATCTGATGCGCCTCGTCGAGGATGAACGCCTGCGCGCCCGGCAAGATCTCGCCGAATCCTTCCTGCTTGATCGCGAGGTCCGCGAACAGCAAGTGGTGGTTGACGACGACGAGATCAGCCTCCTGCGCAGCGCGCCGCGCCTTGACGACGAAGCAGTCGGAAAACTTCGGACACTCGGCGCCGAGACAGTTCTCCGTGGTCGAGGTCACGCGCGGCCACAGCGGCGAATCCTCGGGCACCTCGGCGAACTCGCCGCGGTCGCCGCTGCCCGTGCGCTCGGCCCACGCGCGGATCGCATGCAGGTGGGCGACCTGCTCGCGGGACGCCAGGCGTCCGTCCTTCGCGACCTGTTCGGTGCGATAGAGACAAAGATAGTTCGCCCGCCCCTTGAGCAGGCTCGCGCGCAGCCGCGCGCCGATCGTCGCGCGCACGCGCGGCAGATCGCGATGGAACAACTGGTCCTGCAGCGTCTTCGTGCCGGTCGAGACGATCACGCGCTTGCCCGACCGCAAGGCCGGCACGAGATACGCGAACGTCTTGCCGGTGCCGGTGCCGGCCTCGGCAATCAGCATGCTGCGATCAGCAATCGCCTCCTCGACGGCCTCCGCCATGACCTGCTGCGACTCGCGCGGAGCGAAGTTTGGCACTTCGTGTGCGAACGGCCCGTCCGGGCCGAGCAGTTCGCGCGCGCTCGCATTCGGTCGGATCACTTCGCTTCGCTCGCGCTCGGCCTGCGCTGTCGCGCCTGCCGCTGATTTTTCCGGGTGTTACTCACGTACGAGCGCTCTCTCTTCTTGTCTTGACGGTTTGCCGGGCATCCGGATGGTAGACAATTATCACCTTTCCTTTCGTCGCGAAGGAAACGGGCGTGATATTGCGCGCACGTTTTTTTGTCCTCGAGACATCAGGATTCACTCAGCCGGCGAGGCTTTCGCTGGTCCTTCGGGCGAGCGCGCGGCGTGCCTTCCGTCCTGCGGGCGAGCGGCGCGCCTTAGGCTCCTTGTCCTTTCTCGAGCAAAGGCTTTCACTCGCCCTGCGGGCGAGCGGCGCGCCTTAGGCTCCTTGTTCTCTTTGGAGCAAAGGCTTTCACTCGCCGTGCGGGCGAGCGGCGCGCCTTTTGCTCCTTGTCCTCTTTGGAGCAAAGGCTTTCACTCGGCCTGCGGGCAGGCCTGACTTGCTTTGTCTCTTGGAGCACGAGCTTTCACTCGCCCTGCGGGCGAGCGAGTCACTTTTCTTGCTCGTGCAAGAAAAGTAACCAAAAGAACACGCCCCGGCATTTGCGCCCCGGCCGTTCGGCCGGGGTTCGCGGCCCTCCGCTGTGTTGCGCCGAAGGCACATCCCTGTGCCTACGGCGCAATCGGCGCGGTCCTCGCGCCGACCCTTCGGGCATCGCGCTCCGGTCCGCCGCAACTGACGGGGATCCCAGAGCGGAAGAGCGAAGATCAACATCAAGATCAGGATCAAGATCTTCTGCTTCTGCCTCTACCTTCCTATGCAATTAAGCAATCGTCGTTCTCACGGCGTAGTCCAGGGACGGACGGTCGACGAAGTCAAACCGGCGCCTTCGCGGCGCCGAGCATCGCAGGCTGGACCGGAAAATGCCCGTAAGGGGCGCGCGCATGGATGCGCGCGCGTCGGCTGTCAGCACATGGATGTGCTGTCAGCCGACCCCGGTCCAGACGAGAAGCGCAGGGGATTCCGATTCGCATGGATGCGAATCGGAACGCCGCGCCGGGCGCCTAGCCTTTTGCCTACTTTTGGGCAATGCCAAAAGTAGGTCGCTTGCCCGCAGGCAAGCGAAAGCCTTTGCTCAAAAAACAAACAACAGATCGCCGCGAGAGCGGCGCGAACGGCGTACCCGCCCGCGCAGCGGTGAGGGGCACGGATGCCCGGAGTCACCCCAAAAAACCGAAAAGCAATATGCGGCGCCAGCGATCAGCCGCCGCGCGGCCCGAATGCGCGGAAATCGGACCCGGCACCAAATAACTCACCCTCGCGTGAGAAGGCGCAAAAAAAGCGCGCGAAGCCCCCGGTCAATAGCGCCCCGGCGCAGGCACATTGCAAGCGGCCAGTTGCTGCCGCGCTTCCTCGGTACCGCCGACATCGCCGGAGGCCGAGCGCGTCTCGACGAGCGTCTGCTGGTTGCGCGCGCAGAGTGCGCCGACGCGGGGTCCGAGTTCCCACGAGCGCTTCGCGGCGGCCTCGGCCTGCTTCCACTCGCGCATCTGGATCAGAAGCTCGGCCTCATACTGCATGATTTCCGGCGAGGCGCTCGCAACTTTCTGCGCGTCTCGCGCGAGTTCGAGGGCCTGCGCCAACTGACCCTGCGCCTCGAGATCGCGCGCACGGCGCAACATCCCCTCGACGGCGGGATCGCGCAGCGGCTTCACCTCGACGCTCGACTGCGCGTTCGCGCCCGCCGCGCGGATTGCCGCCAGCGCCGCGCCGGGATCGCGGTCGGGGCGCTGCGTCTCGACAGGTGCTATCACAGCTTGCGAGCAGGCGCCGAGGAGGAAAGCGAGGCTGACGATCTGGATATGGCGATTCATCATCGAACTGACATGCGGGCGGAACGGGTTTCGAAAACGACGGGCAGCCAACGCTGGCGTCGAGAGGCGTGAGCGCGATCGTTCGTCACCAAGACGCGTGCTGCGCGGATCCGCCGCAAGCCGGCGGCTCGGGCTCAGGCGCCACACCGCGCGCCGATCACGATTCGCTGAACGCAGTTTACTAAAACGCGAAATGGGATTGCGCGGAACCGGCGCCGACAGATAGGTTCTATTCAGCGGTGCTGAACATCGACTTCAGCTCCTGCAGCACGCAATGGTCGCTCTCCTGCGGCATGAATCCGGCCACGAACGGCAGCTCGCGCGCACCGTTGCACTGGGCGTCGATGCGCTGGCCGTTCTGCGGGTTCACCAATGCCTGCTCGAGGCCGTCGGCCGGCAACGACAGCGGTGCGCTCGGCAGATGCCGAAACAACGCGATCCAGGCCTGCAGCGCGCCGGTTGCGCCCCACAAGCCTGTGACCTGGTTGTCGTCGCGGCCGATCCAGGCAACCGCGAGATGCGAACCCGTGAAGCCCGCGAACCACGAGTCGCGTTGCGAGTCACTCGTGCCGGTCTTGCCAGCGGCCTGCAGCGTGCCGAGGCCCTGCTCGGCGACGGCGTGCGCGGTCCCGCTGCGCGTCACCTGCTGCATCGCGAACGTGACGAGGCGCGCCGGCTGGATGTAGTTGCCCGCGCCAGCCTTGACGCCGTAGCGCGTAAGCGGCTTGCCCTGTGCGTCGATGACGCCACGCAGCGCGCGCAGCGGCAACGCATGGCCGTCGGCGGCGAAATACTGATAGAGCTGTGCCACCTGATATGGCGAGAGATCGACCGCGCCGAGCAGCAAGGAGGGATTGGGATTGATCGTGGCGTCGAATCCGAACGAAGCGAGCAAGCCGCGCACCTTGTCGACGCCGAGGTCGAGGCCGAGATGGACGGTCGCCTGGTTATACGAATGCGCGAGCGCGTCGATGAGCGGTACCTGGCCATGGCTCTCATGGTCATCGTTCTGTGGCGTCCAGTGCGAGCCGTTTGGCTGCACGATGTCGACCGCCGAGTCGTCGAGCAGCGTCGCGAGCGAGTATTTCTGTGGCTGCGAAAGCGCGACGAGATTGACGAACGGTTTGACGAGCGAACCGATCGGCCGGCGCGCATCGAGCGCGCGATCGAAGCCGGGATCGGTCGGATCGCGTGCGCCGACGAGGGACTGCACTTCACCGTCGCGCGCGCCGGTCACGATCATCGCGCCCTGCAACTCGGCCTGCTTCTTGCCGAGGCCTTCGAGGGTCTTTGCGAGCGCCTGTTCGACGAAGGTCTGCGTGGACGGCGCGAGCGTCGTGTAGACGACGAGCCCGGCCTGCTGCAGCTGCGCGTCCGGATAGTCCTGCTTCAACTGGTTGCGCACGAGATCGAGGAACGCGGGATAGCGGTTGTGCGGCAACCCCGGTGCATCGGAGACGCCCAGCGGCGCGGCGCGCGCGGCCTTGTATGCGTCGGCATCGATCAGCCCGGTCTCGTAGAAGCTGTTGAGGACGATGTTGCGACGAACGAGCGCGCGCTCGGGATGCCGGCGCGGATCGTAGATGCTCGGCCCCTGCACCATGCCGACGAGCAGCGCGATCTCCTGCGTCTTGAGGTCCTTGGCGTCGCGGCCGAAGAAGAACTCGGCGCCCGCGGCGAAGCCGTGCACGGCCTGGCCACCCTGCTGGCCGAGGAACACCTCGTTCATGTAGGTCTCGAGGATGCGATGTTTGTCGTAGCGCGCCTCTATCAGCAGCGCGATCAGCACCTCGTTGAACTTGCGTGTGACGTTGCGGCCGTTGTCGAGGAACAGATTCTTGACGAGCTGCTGGCTCAGCGTGCTGCCGCCCTGCACCATGTGCCCCGCGAACAGGTCCGCGAGCAACGCACGCACAATCGACGTGATCGCGATGCCGTGATGATGCTTGAAGTCGCGATCCTCGACCGCCTGCAGGCCCGCGACGAGCAGCGGGGGCAACTGTTCGAGCTTGACGACGCGGCGCTCCTCCTGCTCGGCGCCGTACAGCGTCGCGATGCGCGCGGGGTCGAGACGCGCGTGGTCGAGTGCCGCCCCCGTGTCGGCGTCGGCGAGCGCGGCGATGCCGCCGCTGGCAAGCGTCACGGCGATGCGGCGCTGCTTCTGCGCGCTCTCGGCATCGACAAACGCGCGCCGCGAGATCACGAACTTGCCGCTGCCGCTCTGTGCCGACCCGGCGAAAGCGTAGGTGCCGGGAACCTTGGCCACGGGATCGGACTCGTACCTCGCGGCGTCGAGTTCGAGCCGCAGCGTCTCGGTGGTCATCGGCAGCCCGGACTTGAGTTCGAGCGGGCGCGCGTAGATCCGGCTCGGCAGATCCCAGGAAAAATCGTCGAAGCGGCTGCGCAGCTGCTTGTCGAGCTGCCAGACGTACAACGGCAGGAAGCCGACGGCGAAGCCGAGCGCGAACCAGAAAGGCACGCGCACGACGCGCCAGAGCACGCGAACGGTGGTGGACAAACCCGATAAGATAGTCAAAGCGATGCAAAACGAACGAGTTGGCAAAAAGTCTAACCGAAACGAGGCCCTAGCCAACGGTCAGGGTGACACGAAACGGCGTATCCGGGATAATTTCGCAGTTTTGCCATGTTCTGCCCGGTATTTGGCAGGACCTGATCCGGCACCGGCGTTTTTCGGGCCGGCAATGCGCCTACCCTCGCCATCGTTCGACGTGTGCCCCTGATGTCTGTAACCCTGATGCGCCTCCTGCAGCCCCTGACTCCGTTCGAACCCGTCGCGACACCGTCGCGCCCCGCGTCTCGCTTTGAGCGGCGACAAGGCTGAGCCGCGTCTTGTCGAAGCAGATCACACCCCGCACGCGCCTGTGCATCTTCGGCGCGCGCCCGGCGAGCCCGCGCTGGCTTGCGCAGGTCGCGGCAGGCGCGACGGATGCGCAGGTCGTGCTCTACGACGAGGCTGAGGCGTCCGCAACGATTGCGGGCGAACGGCGCAGCCTGGGCGCGGGCGACGACGCACACGCAGTGCTGTTGGACGCGCGCACTGCGTTTCCTGGCGACGATTTGGTCCTTTTGCGCAGCGATACTTTGTTGCCGCCTTACTGGCTCGAACGCATCGGCCGCGGACTGGCGCTGAGCGACGTACTCGTCGTCTCGCCGCTCGACAATCTGGATCCGCTGCGCGCCCCGCTCGTTGACGGCGGAAGCAGCGACGCGGGCGTCGAGCGCATCGACGGACTCTGCTTCGCCTACGGCCGCCATCAGGCGATCGACTGGCCGACGTTCTCGCCGCTGCTGAGCGCATGGAGCGGCAAGAGGCTCGCGAGCCTCGATCCGAACCAAGTGGAACAATATGTGCTCGCGCAGACGATCGCACCGCTGCGCGGCGTTCTTCTCGACGACCTCTACGTCGCGGTGCCGAATCGCGCGCTGCGTGGGCCGCGTGGCGTCGCACCGGGCGAAGATGCGGTCGCGCCTTCGGCGCTAGGCGAACTGCGCGCCGGCGTCACTGCGGGACTCGATGGCGATGCGAACACGGGTGCCGCCTACTACGGCCTCGACCGCAAACCGGTCGTGCTGCACGTCCTGCACAGCTGGGGCGGTGGCGCAGCGCGTTTCGTCCATGACCTCGCGCGCAGTGATACGCAGCGCCATCACATCGTCCTCAACGCGCGTGGCAATTTCCATCGCCACGCGTTCGGCGAAACCATCGAGCTGTTCGACACCGCTGTCGCATCCGCGCCGCTACGCAGCCTCACGCTGTCGAACCCGATCCGCAGCACGACGCTCGGCGATCCGTCCTATCGGGCCTTCTTCGACGCGATCCTGCGCGACTTCCACGTCGACGCGGTGATGGTCTCGTCGCTGATCGGCCACAGTCTCGACGTCTTCCGCAGCGGTCTGCCGACGACGCACTTCGTCCACGACTTCTATCCGCTTTGGCCGCTCCTGCACCGCAACCTCGACGACGACGCCCTGCGCTTCGACGCGGCGCTGCTCGCGAGCGACCTCGCCGGTATCGATCCCGGCTTCGAGTTCGCCGAACACGATCCACCTTATTGGGCCGCGCTGCGCGAGGCCTTCGCGGACGCGGCGCTCGCCGCGCGCGCGCAGCTGATCGCGCCGAGCCGCGCCGCACTCGACCTGTTCCTGCGCCTGCAGCCGCGACTCAACGTGTTGGCGGCGACGGTCATCGCGCACGGCATCGAGCACTGGCCCGATGCGCCGCAATTGCCGGCGCCACCCGCGCGCGAGCGCCTGCGCCTGATCGTGCTTGGCCGCGTGCGCCGCGGCAAGGCGGCGGCGCTGCTGCGTGAGGCATTGCCGCAACTGCGCGAGCACGCCGAGATCTTCCTGCTCGGCGCCGGACCGGAGAGCAGCGAATTCTTCGGCAAGGACGGTGTGCACATCCTGCTCAACTATCGGCGCGAAGACATGCCGCGGATGCTCGCGACGGTCGCACCCGATGCCGCGCTGATCCTGCCGAATTTCGCCGAGACGTTCAGCTACACGCTGTCCGAGCTGTCGAGTCTCGGCGTACCCGTGATTGCGACGAGACTCGGCGCGCTAGCCGAGCGTGTACGACATGACGTCTCGGGATGGCTCGTCGAACCGAATGCGAATTCGATCGCCGAACGCATCGCAATGCTCGCGCGCGACCGCGCGCCGCTCGCGCGTGCACGCGAGACGTTGCAGCGCCAAGCGCTGCGCACGATCGCCGACATGGTCGCCGACTACGCAAACCTGCTGCCAAGCGTCGCAGGCGCGCGCGCGAGCGCGCCGCCGCACACGCCGAACCCCGATCGCCTCGTCGCGCTCACGCGCGCGACCGAACTCGCCTGGGCCCAGCGCGAGCTCGATCAGGTCGCCGAGAAGAACGCGGCGCAAGCACGCGAGTTGCAACGTCGCACGGACTGGGCGCTCGACGCGAGCCGCCAGGCGAAACAGGCCAACGAGCACATCTTCCGCCTCAACGACCACGTCAGCGAACTCGGCGCGCACATCAGCAGGCAGGGGCAGCAGATCGCCAACCAGGAGCAGGAATTGCAGGATCAGCAGGTAACCATCGGCGAACGAACGCGATGGGCGCACGAAGCAGTGGGTCGCGAACGCGCTGCGCTCGAGGAATACGGCAAACTCAGCGACGCGCATGCCCAGCTCGAGAACGATTTCGATGACCGCACGCGCTGGGCACTCTCGCTCGATGCCGAGCGCGAACGCCTCGAAGCCGAGATGGCAGGCATGCGCAACAGTCGTTCATGGCGACTCACGCGGCCGCTGCGCTACGCAACACGCAAGCTGCGCACGCTGCGCGCGCATGTCTCGTTCCAGGTCCAGCGCGTCCGCAGCACCCTCGCCCGCACGCGCGGCAGCATCGCGCGCCGCGGCCTCGTCGGCACGTTTGCGCGCATCGGCGACGAATTCGCGCGGCGGCGCCAGCCCCAGCTCGGCACCACGGTCGTCGCTCCACCGACCGACGAATTCACGCCTTTCGCGCTGCCCGTCGCAGCCGACAGTCCGCTCGTGTCGATCGTCATTCCGGTGTTCAACAAGATCGAGTACACGGTCGCGTGCCTGCGCTCGATCGCCGAGCATGCGAGCGCGACGCCGTTCGAGGTGATCGTCGTCGACGACGGATCGAGCGACGCGACGCAGGAGCGCCTCGCGCAGATCGAGGGCATCCGCGTCCATCGCAACGAACGCAACCTAGGTTTCGTCGGCTCATGCAACGCGGGCGCGGCACTCGCGCGCGGCGAATTCGTGCTGTTTCTCAACAACGACACCCAGGTGACGCCGGATTGGCTCGACGCGCTGACGCGCTGCTTCGCAGAGGAGCCCGATGCGGGTCTCGTCGGCGCGAAGCTCGTCTATCCGGATGGCCGCCTGCAGGAAGCAGGCGGCATCGTATTCCGCGACGGTTCCGGCTGGAACTATGGCCGCTTCGGCGATCCGGCCGATCCGCGCTACGACTTCCGCCGAGAGGCAGACTATTGTTCGGGCGCGGCCATCATGATTCGCCGCGCGTTCTTCGACGAACTCGGTGGGTTCGATACACGCTATGCCCCGGCATACTACGAGGACACCGATCTCGCTTTCGCGGTCCGCGCCGCGGGCAAGAAGGTGTTTTTCGAACCGCGTTCGCGCGTCGTGCACTTCGAGGGCATCACTTCGGGGACGGATCTCGGTTCTGGCATCAAGCAGTACCAGGTCGTCAATCGCGAGAAGTTTCTCGACAAGTGGCAGGCGGCGCTCGCCGCGCAGCCCGCGCCGATCGGTTCGGCGAAATTCGCAGCGGCGGCCGCGAACTTCCGTACCCCGAAGCGCGTGCTGATCATCGACGCCTACACGCCGACGCCGGACCAGGATTCCGGTTCGTTGCGCATGGTCAACGTCATGCGTCTGCTGCGCTCGCTCGGCTACCAGGTGACGTTCATCCCCGACAACTACGCGCACTTCCAGAAGTATACCGAGGCGCTGCAGGCGCTCGGTGTCGAGGCGCTCTACCATCCGTATGTTGGCGATCCGACGCCTTGGCTGCGCGAGAACGGCGCAACGCTGGCGGCGATCCTGCTCTCGCGCCACTACGTCGCAAGCAACTACATCGGGCTCGCGCGCCTCTACGCGCCGCAGGCGCGCCTGATTTTCGATACGGTCGACCTGCATTATCTGCGCGAGGAGCGCGAGGCGGCTTTGACCGGCAACGGCGATGCAGCACGCGCGGCCGCGGCGACGAAGCGCAGCGAGCTGCACCTCATGCGTGAATGCGACGTCACGCTTGTCGTCAGCCCGGTGGAGAAGACGCTGCTTGCCCGCGCCGTGCCGAACGCGCGCGTCGCCGTGCTCAGCAACGTCCACGAAATCTACGGCCGGCGGCGCGGGTTCGCCGAACGCAAGGGCGTCGTTTTCGTCGGCGGCTTCCAGCATCCACCCAACATCGATGCGGTGCAGTGGTACGTGCGCGAGATCCACCCGCTCGTGCGCGCGAGCGCGCCCGATATCGAGTTCCACGTCGTCGGCAGCAAGGTGACGCCCGAAGTCAGCGCGCTGGCGGGCGACGGCGTTGTCGTGCACGGTTACGTCGAGGACATAGCGCCGTTCATGGACGGCTGCCGCCTCTCGCTCGCGCCGCTGCGCTACGGCGCCGGCGTCAAAGGCAAGGTCAACATGGCAATGAGCTACGGCCTGCCCGTCGTCGCGACGGCCGCCGCGGTCGAGGGCATGCACGTGCGCAGCGAACAGGACGGTGCGTCGCCGGACGTGCTCGTCGCGGACACGCCCGAGGCGTTTGCCGCCGCGATCCTGCGTGCCTACTCGGACGAGTCACTATGGAACACCCTGTCGGCCAATGGCCTCGAAAACGTGCGCGCGCATTTTTCGTTCGCGGCGGCGCGCACGGCGCTCGAGGCGATCCTGCCGGGTTAGGCGAAGCGACTCGGCGTTTCGACTCCGCTCGCTGCGCGAGCTACGCTCAACGCGAACGGGCCCTTGAACGAGGGCGTTTAAGGCCAAGCGAGACCGTTCGCTCTGAGTGTAGACCCGGAGGGCCCAAGGGCGTGAAGCGCCTAAGTCGAAGCGGATGAAACCTCAGCGTTTCGACTCCGCTCGGTGCGCGAGCCCTTGGGGCCTTGGGCCCTTATGCGAGTAGGCCGTCTGCGCGACGAGCGTGGGGCCTACGCTCAACGCATACGGGGATTGCGAACGGGTTCTTGAACGCAAGTGGGCGCGGTCCTGATCTGCACGTGCCACGTCGGCGCCGGCGCTACGCAACCAGCTCCCGTCCAACGTCACCCAAGACCGTTCGCCCTGAGTGTAGACCCGGAGGGCCCGAGAGCGCGAAGTACTGAAGTCGAAGGGTACGAACGCACGTCGCCGTCGCGACGCATGCACGCCGCGATGCGTTCTAGACGACGAGCGCGGTCTCGCCGCTCACACTCGCGTGCGCGTCGAAGCTGCGTTCTCGCAAGGTGACTCTGCCCGCATGCGCGTAGGCGAGTGTGCTTGCGCGCGTACCGTAGCTCTCGCCTCGCACATCGATCGGCATGACGAAAATCGGCGCGAGCCGCCGCTCGAGGACGAGGCCGACACCGGTGTCGGGCAATGCGCCGTCTTCGGGTTGCACCGTATCGAACAGCAGATCGAGCAACGCACGATCGAACTGCTCGCGCGCCTGCGCATCGTCGAGATCGGCGATCGCTTTTTGGCGCTCGTCGATCAGCGCCGAAAAACGCGCGCGCAGACGGTGCATCTTCGGCCAGTCGTCCTGCGGCGAGCCGTTGCTGAATGCGTGCACACCGCCTTCGAGCTCGCGCACTGCGCCATCGATACTGCTCACGAAACCGGCCCCGTGGGCGTCGCCGACGATCAGATTGAACGGCCCGTATTCGTTGCGTCGAGCCGCGATACCGCAAAGGTAGGCGTCAGCACCTACGCCTCCCTTGACGAAGTCGCCCACGAGTTCGCCACGCGAGCGCGGCGCCGGAGCCTGCGAGGCCGCGCGCACGTTGGTGACGGCGGCATAGCGACCACCATGGCTGACCGCTAGCCACGAGCCGCCCGCGGTGAGGTCGCGGCCGCCCGCGATCAGCGGCGCGTCGTCCCAGACAGCCGCAGGCGCCGTCGGTCGCCCGTGGAACTCGTCGCGGTTGCCGAGCAGCAGCCACGGTCTTTGCGGAACACGGTTGAGCGCGAGCAATAGCAGGCACATGCGATATCCGATCCGTTCGTCTGAGGCCTCGCATGACCGCGAAGCACTTGGGCTTCCGTGCGCGTCAGCCCGAAGGCGACGCCGGTTCCTGCAGTTTCGCTTCGACGGCCGCGTTGCGCGGATTGCTCGGATTCAATTCACGCGCGGCGTTGAGAGCGCGCACGGCTTCCGCATGCTTGCCTTCCGCCTGCTGCGCCTCGGCCTGATCGAGATACATGATCGCCAGGCGCTCGCGCATGACCGGCAGTTCCTTGTCGCCAGGATCGGTCGCGGCGACCGCATCGAGGTACGCATGCGCGACCCTCGGTTTGTGCTCGAGGATTGCGGCGTTGTAGAGGTTGTGTGCACGAGGACCGATACGCTTCAACCCTTCCATCGCGCGCGCGTTGTTGCCGTCGATGCGCAACACTGCACGGTACTTGTCGTAGGCACCGCCCGGCTCCATCAGAGTGCCGGCAAGAAGTGCCTTGTCGGCTTCGGAGAGCATGTCCTCGATGCGTCCGCGTTCGGCGAGCGAGGGCTCTTTGGACTGTTCTGTTGCGATCGCGGCGGCTTCGCGCGCTTCGCGCAAACGCCCGCGCAGCGCGCGCACGTCGGCGCTGTCCCCGGCGAGCGCCTCGGCCTGGCGCAATGGCGCCTCCGCGGCGTCGAGCTTGTTCGCATCGAGCTGCGCCGTCGCCTGCGCCGCGTACGCGAGGCCGACCTTGCGCAGTCCCGTCTTGGCACGCGCGTTGGCCGGATCGCGCTTGAGCGCAGCGGCGAACAGCGCCTGCGCGCCATCCGCGCCGCCGAGGCGGCCTTCCTTCAGCGCTGCTTCCGCACGCACGAGCTGCTGCTCCTGTGCCTGCGTCTGCACCTGTGTCTCGGCGGTCTTCATCTGCGTCAGCGCCGCGCGCAGCTCCGGCACCGCGGGATCGTTCGGCATGAACTGGGCGAGCTCGGCGATGCGTTGGCCCGCGAGATCAGCGTTGCCTTGCGCGATCGCGTCGCGGGCGAGTTGCGCCTGTGCCTTCGCAACCTTGTCGAGCCCGCTCGTCGCGAGCGCATTGCCCGCATCGGCGGCGAGAATCTGCTGGAACAATGCGCCCGCGCTGCCCTCGCCGAGCAGGCGTCCGGCTTGCAGCGCGGCGTCGGCGCGATGCAGTGTGTCCTCGACCTGCGTGCCGCGCGTCTCCGCGCTGCGCAGGTCGTTTTTCATCGCTTCGATGCGCGTGCCGCCGCCGAGCAGCTCTTCGGCCGCGCCGAGGTCGCTCTTCGCCGTCGCGAAATCGCCCTTCTTCAACGCGGCATTCGCATCATCGAGCAGGCGTTCGCCGACGCGAGCGAGTCCGGCGCGGGCCTGTTCGTTGTCCGCGTCGACGGCACGCGCGCTCTGGAAAAGTTCGCGCGCGCTGTCGCCGCGACTCCCGATCAGCTTGCCTTCCGCGAGCGCCTTGTCGCCGCGGGCGATGAGGTTGTTGAGCTCGGTGTTCGGAATCAGTGCGCGCAGGCGGTCCTGATAACGCCACGCGCCGATGCCGGCAACGAGCACGACGACGGCGGCGACCACCCACAACCACGGCGAGCGGCCGCGTTCGTCGCGACGACGTTTTTCGCGTCCGATCGGCCGATAGCTGCCCGTCGTTGCGGCTTCGTCGAGCCGCCCCAGAGCCGGTTCGGCGCGATAGCGCAGCGCCTGCGACGGCGTCGTCGGCCGCTCGGGCGCCGCGTCCGCACCGGGGGTGTCGCGACGGCGCGACGACGCGCCGGGCACCTCGCGGCGATAGGCTTCCTCGGCATCGAGAAGTTCGGGGAATTCACCGTCGGCGATCCGGATTTCGAGCTGTTCGATCGCATCGGCGAGCTGCGCACCGTTCTGGTAGCGCTCATCGGGCTGTTTCGCGAGCAATCGGTTCAGCAGCGGCTGCAGCGCGGCGAGGTGTTCGGGCAGTATCGGAATCGGCTGCGTGATGTGCATGATGCCGACCGCGAGCGAGTCGTCGGCGTTGTAGGGGACGCGGCCGATCAACAACTCATAAAGCACGATGCCGAGGCTGTAGAGATCGGCGCGGCCGTCGACCGTGCGACCGCGCGCCTGCTCGGGGCTCATGTAGTGCGGCGTGCCGATGACGGCGCCGGTCCGCGTCATGCGCGTCGCCGAATCGGCGGCGCGCGCGATGCCGAAATCGGTCAGCGCGGAAGAGCCGTCTTCGCGCAGCAGGATGTTGTCGGGTTTGACGTCGCGATGGACGAAGCCTTTCGCGTGCGCGTAGTTGAGCGCGAGGCCCATCTCGCGCGTGACGCGTAACGCGAATGGCACGACGCGCGGCGTGCCGTCGCGGGCGAGCACGGGCCCGCCGCCGAGGTATTCCATCGCGATGTAGTTGTAGTCTCCGCTCTTCGCCACGTCATGGATGCCGACGACATGACGGTGATGCAGTCGCGCAGCGATGCGCGCCTCGCGCAGGAACCGTTCAGAGAAATCGGGGTCGGTGAGCAGACTCGGCGACATCACCTTGAGTGCGATCTCGCGCTGTACCGACTCCTGCGTCGCGAGATAGACGGTCGCCATGCCGCCTCGGCCGAGCTGGCGCAGGATTTTGTAACCGGGAATTTCGATCACGTTGCGTCGTCACCCTGCGTTGAGGTGTCGCGGCAGCGCCCCGTCCCGGCGTGCCAGAAGACACCTGGGCAAAGCATATCACGCGGGTCGCAGCATCCGCGAAGGCGAAACGGGGCATGCAGCCTGGCTTTCGAAGGCATTCGAGCGTGACGATATACTCGCCGTGCACGAGTCATCGCGCCGTTCTGCGCGATCCAGCGACAGGAAAGTCATGCATCCGAGCGCAATGAAACACGCCAAACTCTTCTTCGAGACCTACCTTGCGGATGCGTCCGCGACGGTCGTCGATATCGGCGCTCAGGACGTCAACGGTTCTCTGCGCCAGGCGTGTCCGCAGAGCTGCAGGTACATCGGCGTCGATTTCGTCGCGGGCCGGAACGTCGACGTCGTGCTCGACGATCCATACGTGCTGCCCTTCGCAAGCCAGTCCATCGACGCGGTCGTCAGTTCTTCGTGCCTCGAGCACTCCGAACTGTTCTGGCTCTTGTTCCTCGAGATGCTGCGGATCCTGAGGCCTGGCGGCCTCGTCTATCTCAACGTACCGTCAAACGGCAGCTTTCATCGCTATCCGGTGGACTGCTGGCGCTTCTACCCCGATAGCGCGAAGGCGCTCGTGACCTGGGCGAAGCGCAGCGGCTATGACGCGCTACTCCTCGAGGCTTTCACGGGCAGGAAAGCGAAGACCGGCAACCGCTACGAGGACGACTGGAACGATTTCGTCTGCGTGTTCGTCTGCGATTCGTCCGCCCTGCCGACCTTCCCGCGACGCATTCTCGACACGTACGAAGACTTCGACAACGGCTACGTCCACGGTCGCGAGGGGCTGCTGCATGCGCAGCCCTGGCCCGAAACGACGCGCACGTATTTCGCGCTGCTCGATGAAATGGAACACGCGCGGCGCGGTTAGCGCATCCGTTGCTGCACCGGCTGATCCCAGACTGAAATTCGGCCCCGTAGACTCGGCGCAAGAAAAAAGGGAGGCCCCGAAGGACCTCCCGTACCTCGTTTCCCCAAGGCCGTCGGACGGCCGCGAACGCGGTTAGTTCGGCGTAAACGTGGCGACGAAGCTGATGAACGTGTTCGCCGGCGTACCGCTCGTGACCGCAGCTTGCACGTCGACCAGCTCGCCCGCGGCCACCGTTACCGAGTTCGCGCTCGAGCAGGTGGTGGCTGCGTTGTTGATCGTGCACGACGCGAGTGTGTTCGCTCCGTTCAGGCGGAAAGTGAACGTCCAGGTCCTGCCCGCAGTGCCCGGGGCGTTGCTGAGGTTCACCTTGAAGTTGGACAGCGTTCCCGCGACCGAAGGCAGCTGCACGTTGGCTTCCGTGGTGTCTTCGCTCTTGGCGTAGTGCAGCGGGAAGAAAGTGGTGGTGTTGGTCTTCGTGGCTGCACTTCCGCTGCCGTTGCGACTTCCGCCGAAGATGAAGGCCGCTCCCGTTGCGCCGGTCGCGCCGGTCGAGCCCGTTGCACCGGTGGCACCCGTAGCCCCGGTGGCACCCGTTGCGCCGGTCGAGCCCGTGCCGCCCGTTGCGCCGGTCGAACCCGTCGAGCCCGTCGAACCCGTCGAACCCGTCGAACCCGTCGAACCCGTCGAGCCCGTCGAACCCGTCGAACCCGTCGAGCCCGTCGAACCCGTCGAACCCGTCGAGCCCGTCGAGCCCGTCATGCCGGTCGCGCCGGTCGAACCCGTGGCGCCGGTGGAACCGGTCGAGCCCGTCGCGCCGGTTGCACCGGTCGCACCCGTGGCGCCGAGGTCGCCGGTTGCACCGGTGATGCCTGTCGCGCCGGTAGAGCCCGTCGCACCCGTGCTGCCGGTCGGGCCGATCAGGGATTGGGGTCCCGTGCCCGCCCACGTGTTGCCGGCCTTGGGTCCGAAGATCGTCCAGTTGGCCGTATCGATGTAGAAGTCGCCGTTGCTGCCGTTCGTCGCATCGTCCGGTCCTGTCGTGCCGCTGAGCACGGTGTGGCCGTCGGTGCCGGTCGCGCCCATGGCTCCTGTTGACCCTGTTGAGCCTGTTGACCCTGTTGAGCCTGTCGCACCCGTGCCGCCCATGACGCCGGTTGCGCCGACATCGCCGGTCGAACCTGTCGAGCCCGTGGCACCGGTTATACCCGTGGCGCCGGTCGCACCTGTGGCACCGGTTATACCCGTGGCGCCGGTTGCACCCGTGGCGCCGGTCTGGCGCAGCGACAGCGGACCCGTGCCGACCCATGATCCAGCCTTCGGCCCATAGAGCGACCAGTTGGCCGTGTCGATATAGAAGTCGCCGTCACCGCCGCTACCATCATCGGGACCGGTCGCGCCGTTGAGGATGCTGTGCCCGTTGATGCCCGTTGCGCCGGCAAGGCCGACCAGGCCGGTCGCACCGGTCATGCCGGGCAAGCCGATGAGACCCGTCGCGCCGGTAGCTCCGATATCGCCCGTCGCACCGGTCGCACCCGTCGCACCGGTGGCGCCGGTGGCGCCGATCGGCAGCGAGGACAGCGCGACCCAGTAGCCATCGACGTCCGCGATGAGGTTGATCTTGGCGTTGTCGACCCAGACGTTGAAATGGCCGGTGTTGTCGACCGGAATATTCGAGAACGTGCCGTTGAACAGCATGACCGAACTGAAGACGCCGATCGCCGAGTTCGGCGGCGTCGGGCTTGCGCTCCATGCGCGAAGGCTGCCGCTCAGCGCGGTGGCGTTGAGCATGTAGACGTTCGCGCCAATCGCCGTGACGCTGCCATCGTTCGGAATGCCGCAACCGCTGAGGTTGCCGTTCTGGCTCATCACACTCGCGTCGTCGGTGCCGTAGCTGTAGACGGTCGACGGGTTGAGCATGCCTGCGCCACCGAGACTCGCGCGGGTTTCGATGATTCGGCAGGGTTGAATCGGGATATAGACGTCTTCGGGTAACGCGGCGCCCACTGACGAAGCGGCCGTCAGCAGAGCGACTTGAATACCCAGCACGATAGGTTTGCGGCTCAAAGCTTTCATAGCGGACAGTCCTCTTGGGATGTTTTTCGCGCACGCACCAACACGGCGTGCAAAATGTGATGCACGGCACACAATTGAAACGCGGGTGCGACGGTGCCCGCGGCTGAACAACCGCGACGCAAGACCATCAAGACTCCCCCCACGCCGACCTTTCTAGCAAATAAAGTGTGACGCAGTCAACATTATTGAGCGTCACGCAGCATCTCTTACTGGCCGTCGGAGTTGCCGTGAAATCGTGTGATCAAGCGGTAGCGCCGGTCTTTGCCACCCTCGGCTAGCCCATGGCGATCAGCCAAAGAACGGCATTGCAGGGCGGTTTTTGAATGGTGCGACGCGCCCCGGCATCGTCCGCGAAGGCGGTGATTCAAAACGACGGTCGAACGCAGGGCTGGGGCCGCTCGCGGCGCATCGACTCCTTCAAAAGAAAGGGGCTCCCGAAGGAGCCCCAAAACTCGCCATTGAAGTTCGCCGATCTCTTTGCGAGGACCGACCGTGCGGAACGGTCGGCCTTGCCTGTCCCCGATCGACTACTTCGAGCAGATCACGCCGCCGCGCACGGTAATGGAATGGCCAAACGACGGGTTTTCGAACGTGAAGTTCCAGCCCGTCGGCAACGAGTTGAAGGTCGCGGGATTCGGCTCGTTCCTGTTGACAACCACGGTATCCGTCGAGGACCACGTGCCCGATAGCGCGTAGAGATACGGCGCCGGACAAGCCAACGTCAGCGTGGCCGTATTGCCCGCAGAGATCGTAACGGACGCATTGCCGTTGTTGCTGAACCAGCTCACCGATGTGCTGACCGTGGTCACGCCTGTCGCACCCGTTGCTCCCGTCGAACCGGTGGCACCCGTCGAACCGGTCGCGCCCGTCGCGCCGGTCGCACCCGAAGCCCCAGTCGCACCGGTCGCACCGGTGAAGCCCGTGGCACCGGTCGCACCGGTGAAGCCCGTGGTACCGGTCGCACCGGTGAAGCCCGTGACACCCGTCGCACCCGTGCCACCTGTCGCACCTGTCGCGCCGGTCGAGCCCGTCGAGCCCGTCGCACCCGTACCGCCCGTCGCACCGGTTGCACCTGAAGCACCCGTCGCACCCGTCGAGCCCGTCGCACCCGTCGCTCCGGTGGCGCCCGTGGCGCCGACATCACCGGTCGCGCCCGAGGATCCGGTCGCACCCGTCGCGCCCGTCGCACCGGTCGGACCGATCAGGGACTGCGGCCCCGTGCCGGCCCACGTATTGCCGGCCTTCGGACCGTAGATCGTCCAGTTGGCCGTATCGATATAGAAATCGCCGTTGCTGCCGTTGGTCACGTCGTCCGGACCCGTGGTGCCGCTGAGTACCGTGTGGCCATCGATACCCGTCGCGCCCATGGCGCCGGTCGAGCCGGTTGCGCCGGTTGAGCCGGTCGCACCCGTACCACCGGTCGCACCTGTGCCACCGGTCGCGCCCGCGATGCCGGTGGCACCGACGTCGCCTGTCGCGCCGGTCGCGCCGGTCGAACCGGTGCCGCCCGTCGCGCCTGTGCCACCCGTTGCGCCGGTCGCACCCGTCGCACCGGTCTGGCGCAGGGACAGCGGACCCGTGCCGACCCACGACCCGACCTTCGGCCCATACAACGACCAGTTGGTCGTATCGATATAGAAATCGCCATCGCCGCCCGCGCCATCGTCCGGACCGGTCGCGCCGTTGAGAATGCTGTGACCACTCAGACCCGTGGCGCCCGGCAGACCGATGAGGCCCGTGGCGCCCGTCGCGCCAGGCAGGCCGGTGAGACCCGTTGCACCCGTCGCACCGGCCGTGCCGGTCGCGCCGGTCGCGCCGACGAGCGGCGTCGGCATCGCGACCCAGTAGCCATCGACGTCGAGCGCAAGATTGATCTTCGCGTTGTCGATCCAGACTTTGAAGTGACCGGTGTTGTCGACCGGAATGTTCGAGAAGGTGCCGTTGAAGAGGATCGCCGAGCTGAACACACCGACTGCCGCGTTCGGCGGGGTCGGGCTTCCGCTCCATGCGCGTATGTCGCCGGTGCCGGTGGCATTGAGCATGTAGATGCTTGCACCGATCGCGGCAACACTACCGTCGTTCGGAATGCCGCAACCGCTGAGGTTGCCGTTCTGGCTCATCACGCTCGCATCGTCGGTGCCGTAGGGGTAGACCGTCGATGGGTTGAGCAGGCCCGCACCGCCGAGGCTCGAGCGAGTCTCGATGATTCGGCAAGGCTGAATCGGTATGTAAACCTCCTCGGAAGGCCCGCTGGCATTGGCCGATGCGACGGCCGTCAGCAGGGCTACGTGGATTCCCAACACAATGGGTTTACGGCTCAAAACGTTCATGGAAGCAGTCCTCTTGGATTTTTTTGGGTTTTTTGCGCACGCGCGATCACGCGTGCAAAAAGTGATGCACGACAGACACTTAAGATTCGGGTGCGACGTAGCGCGCGACCAAGAATTGGCCGCCCTGCTAGACCGTCGAGATTCCCCCCAAGCCGATATTCTTAACTACAAAGTGTGACGCAGTCAAAATATTCAGGAACCGCGTCGTGCTCTCCGTCGCAACAAGATTCCCCCTCGGAACATTGTTTCAGCGTTGTGACCTTATGCACATTCCTTGCCAGACCATCGGTAGGCGCCGGAATTCGCATCAGAATGCGGTCCGCACGTGAATTCTCAGGCGGTCCGACGCGCCTCGATGACATTCGGTACGGCCGCGATGCGGCCAAGAAGTGTCGACAGCTGCTCAAAATCGGTCACGCGCACGCGGAAATCCATCGACACGAGCGCGCTTGCCGCATCGACGCGCGCATTGACCGCGATGATGTTGATGTTGGCGGCGGCGATGACGTTGGTGACGTCCTTGTGCAGCCCCTTGCGATCGTAGCCGCGAACGACGACGTCGATCTCGTAGTTCCGCCCTCCCGAGCCGCTCCACTCGACCGGAATCGCGCGGCTAGGGTCGCGCGCAGATAGACGGATGAAGCTCGCGCAGTCGGCGCGATGGATCGACACGCCCTTGCCGCGCGTGATGTAACCGACGATCGCGTCTCCGGGCAGCGGCTGACAGCAACGCGCGATGCTCGTGAGCAGGTTGCCGACGCCATCGATTACCACGGCTCCCTTAGCGCCGCGCATCGGCTGCGGCGCAGGTCGTGCCTGCACCGGGGGCGGAGTCTGCGTCTCGTGTAGCGTCCGCGCGACGTTCCCGGGGGTGATCTCGCCGAGCGCCAGCGCGACGAGGAAGTCATCGAGCGTCTTCAGCTGGAACTTCGCCGGCAGCGATTCGAGGTCGACGTTGTGGAGCGCCAGGCGCTTGAACTCGCGCTCGAGAATGTCGCGGCCCGCGGCGAGATTCGCGTCGTGATCGATGCGGCGAAACCAGCTGCGCACCTTCGCGAGCGCGCGATGCGTCGTGAGGAAGCCGTGCTGCGCGCTCATCCAGTCACGCCGCGGCTGCATGGTCTTGCCCGTGAGGATTTCGACGCGATCGCCAGACGAAGGCTGAAAACTCAACGGCACGATGCGTCCGTTGACCTTCGCCCCGCGGCAGCGATGGCCGACGTCGGTGTGCACGGCGTAGGCGAAATCGAGCACGGTCGCGTCGCGCGGCAGGTCCATCACCTGACCCGCAGGCGTCAGCAAATAGACGCGATCCTCGAGCAGGTCGGTCTTGAACCCGGCGAGCAGCGTCGCTTCGTCCGGCTCGTCCGCGTCGTCCTTCGCTTCGAGCAGCTGGCGCATCCAGGTAATCTTGCGCTCGAAACTCTGATCGGCCGCGCCGCCCTCCTTGTAGCGCCAGTGCGCCGCGACGCCGCGCTCGGCGAAAGCATGCATTTCGTGCGTGCGGATCTGCACCTCGAGGTTCTTGCCCTGGGGCCCGACGACGGCCGTGTGCAGCGACTGGTAGTGGTTGCCCTTCGGCCGCGCGATGTAATCGTCGAATTCGCTCGCGATCGGCGGCCAAAGGCTATGGACGATGCCGAGCGTGGCGTAGCACGCGGCGACATCGTGGACGAGCACGCGCAGCGCGCGGATGTCATACAGCGCGAAGAAGTCGCCGCCCTTGCGCTGCATCTTCTTCCAGATCGAATAGAAATGCTTGGGCCGCCCCGCGATCTCGGCGTCGATGCCCGCGGCAGCGAGAGCGTTGCGCAACACGCGTATCGTCGTGACGATGAAAGTCTCGCGATCACCCTGGCGCTCGTCGACGAGACGCACGATGCGGCGATAGGTCTCGGCCTGCAGGTAGCGAAAAGCGAGGTCCTCGAGTTCCCACTTCAACTGCCAGATGCCGAGGCGATTCGCGAGCGGCGCGTACAGGTCGACAGTGAGTTGCGCGAGCTCGCGGCGATCGGCCGGAGGAAGCTTCTCGGCCGCGCGCATGCGCGCGAGCGAGCGAGCGAGCAGGATGAACACGACGCGCAGGTCGCGCACGATCGCGAGCAGAAGCCGACGCAGTCCTTCGGCGTTGCCGCCGCCGTGCGCCTTGTAGAGCGCGCCGACTTTTTCCGCGGCCTGCTGGCCGTCGAGCAGGTCGCGCACGCCTGGACCGAACGTCGCAAGCGCCTTCGGGTCGAGCACTGCGCCCGCTTGCACGAGCGCGTGCAACACGAACGCGATGCGCGTCTGCACGTCGAGATCGAGGTCGTCGAGCAATTGCAGCGTCGCGACGATCTCCGCCTCGGCCGCCGCGAGCACGGCTTGCCCGGCGGCCTTGGCGAGCAGGACTTTCGCGGACTCCAGCGCGGAATCGCCGGGCGACTCCAGGACGAAACGATCGAGCCACGCCGCGATCGACCCGAAGTGCGGTGTCGGCGTTTTCATGCCGCCATTTTAGCGCCTGCGCAGCGCCGCTGGCTCGTGCAGTCGAACTAGCGCCGCACGTCGAAGCGCCTTTCGCCGAGGAATTCAGCGACTTCGGCGGCGCCAAGCAGCAGGAAGTCGCCGGGTACAGAGTGCTTCAGGCAACCGGCGGCAAGGCCGAACTCGATACTCGCCTGCTCGCCCGAGCCGCTGAACAATCCGTGCAGCACGCCAGCGGCGAATGCATCGCCGGTGCCGATGCGATCGACGATCGGCGTGACGCGATGGCTCGCGGTCGTGAAGGTTCGTGCGCGTGTAATCATGGTTGCCGAGAGTTCGTGGTCGTCGACGTTGTGCTGCACGCGCTGTGTCGCAACGATGCGCTGCAGCCGCGGGAACGCGTCGAACGCGGCCGCCGCGGCGCTCGACGCGGCGGCGGAAAAGTCGCGGTCGAGCACGATGCCGATGTCGCGATGATCCGCGAACACGGTGTCAGAGCAGGCGAAAATGTCGTGCAGGATCCGTTGCGCATCGCCCTTCCACGCTTGCCAGAGCTTGCTGCGAAAATTGCCGTCGAAGACGACGTGCAGGTCGAGTTCGCGTGCCGCACGCACGGCAGCGACGGCGGCGGCGGCTCCGTTCGCGCCGACCGCAGGCGTGACGCCCGAGACATGCAGCACCTGCGCACCCTCGAGCAGCTTCGCCCAGTCGTAGCTGTCGGGATTCGTCTGCGCGAACGCCGACCAGGCGCGGTCGTACAATACCTGGCTCGGCCGCTGCGCGGCGCCTGTCGAAAGGAAATAGATACCCATGCGTCCGTCGCCCAGGACGACGCGTGAGGTGTCGACACCATGGCGGCGCAACTCGCCGACGGCCGCCGCGCCGAGATCGTTCGACGGAACAACACTCACCATCGCTGCCGCATGCCCGAAGCCCGCGAGCGCGACGGCCACGTTCGCTTCGGCGCCGCCGATGCAGACGTCGAGCGACGGCGACTGCAGGAGCAGTTCGCGTCCTGGCGCAGACAGCCGCAACAACAGTTCGCCGAAGCACACGATTCTTGTCGATGTCATTCTTTCCCTCCGCACACTATGTATTCCGCTTCCGGCTCGAGGCCTCTTCCACCGCTTACGAGACCGCCCGCACGGATGGTAATGGTGCCACGATGCCAGTGGCGTGATTCCAAGCCTCGGTCACACGCGCCGTTGTGCATCGCAGCAATCCATCGTCGCTCCGCGAACCGAGGAATCATGCGGTTTTCCGGCGACACGCCAACGAAAACTTCACCGCTTGTTTTTGCGCCGCAGTGTTTGCTACGCTGTGAATGTCACCGGTGTCAAAAATAATAGACCGAAAATGCTACCGGTGTCATTTCTTGGGGTTTTTGTTTCGGCACCAAACGGGAGGAATACCACAGTGAATACTCGTTCGAGCGATGCGCGCAAGCCGTTTCGCCTGACATTGACCAGCGCGATCCTCATTGCGCTCTACGGCGCCTCGCCGCTCGTCGTCGCCCAATCTGCGCCGGCGACACCCGACACGGCCGACACGGCCCCGCAAACCAGCTCTCCGTCCTCTTCGAACGACACGCAGAACCTCGGCACGGTCGTCGTGCAGGGCTATGCCGCGTCGGTGCAGAAGGCGATCGACCTCAAGAAGGAGACGGTCGGCCAGGTCGACGCTGTCGTCGCCGAGGACATCGGCAAATTCCCGGACCAGAACCTTGCCGAGTCGCTGCAACGCATCCCGGGCGTCGACATCGTGCGCGAAGGCGGCGAAGGCCGGCAGATCTCCGTGCGCGGCCTGTCGTCAGACTTCGTGCGTATCCGCCTCAACGGCATGGAAGCGCTCGCGACCACCGGCTCAAACGACAACTCGGGCGGCAACAACCGCGGCCGCAGCTTCGACTTCAACGTGTTCGCCTCCGAACTCTTCAACAAGATCGTCGTGCACAAGACCGATCAGGCCGACATCGGCGAGGGCTCGCTCGGCGCCACCGTCGACCTCTACACGCCGCACCCGTTCGACTACAACAAGTTCGTCTTCGCGAGCGACGTCGAAGGCGGCTACAACGAATATGCGAAGGGCGGCAACTACAAGGTTTCGTATCTCGTCGGCGATACGTTCGCCGATGGCCGCATGGGTGTGATGGCGTCGTTCGCCTACAGCCATCGCGACATCATCGAACAGGGCTCGGGCACCGTGCGCTGGGACAACGGCCCTTCGAGCGGCGGCTTCGACAAGACGTCGCCGTTCGCCGACGCGAACCTCGCGACGACATTCATCCCGCGCATCCCGCGCTATCAGGTCTACGACTACAACAAGGACCGCATGGGCCTGACGGGCTCCTACCAGTGGCAAATCACCGACAGCACGCTGCTCACGGTCGACGGCCTCTATGCGGACTACAGCGGCACACGTACCGAGAGCGATCTCGAGGCGATCTCCTTCAGCAAGACCGGCACGACAGCGAAGCCGCAGACGATCGTCAAGAGCGGCTACATCGATCCGGCGACCGGCAACCTGCTCTACGGCGTGTTCGACAACGTCGACATGCGTGTCGAGAGCCGCTACGACGAACTCGAAACTCAGTTCACGCAGATCGGTGCGAAGCTCGAGCAGCAATTCACGCCCGACTTCAAGGGCAGCCTGTTCGCCGGGCACTCGCGCTCCGATTTCGTCAACCCGATCCAGACGACGATCACGCTCGACCACGCGAACGCGAAAAACTACTCGTACGACTATCGCGGCAACGACCGTCTGCCGTCGATCAACTACGGCTTCGACGTGACCGATCCGAACCAGTGGCAATTCGTGAATGGCCAGTCGGAAATCCGCCTGCGCCCGAATTCGACGGACAACCTCTTCACGACCGAACGCCTGGACCTCAGCTATATCTTCAACGATCACCTCACGCTGAGCGGCGGCTACGATTACAAGGCCTACAAGTTCACGACGACCGAAGAGCGCCGCGCTTCGGAGACGAGTGTGCCAAACCTGCCGCCGGGCGTAACCATCGGCAGCGTCACGAACGTCGTCAGCTACGGCAGCGGTCTCGGCGCGCCTCCGGGCACGCCGACGAGCTGGGTCGTGCCGAACCTCAATGCGTTCAACAAGGTGTTCAATATCTACTGCAACTGCGGCGCGTTCGCGCTGTCTCCGCTCGCGCCGAGCGCGAATGCGAACAACCGCTACGTGAAGGAAGCCGATACAGGTGGCTACCTGCAGCTCGATTTCAATGCGATGGTGTTCGGCATGCCGCTGCGCGGCAACATCGGCGACCGTTACGTGACCACGTCGCAGAGCTCGTTCGGCCTCGCCGCGGTCAACGGCGCGCTGCAGCCGGTCACGGTCGAACGGCCAGACTACAGCAACAACCTGCCGTCGCTGAACGTCGCGCTGTCGCTGCAGGACGACCTGATCCTGCGCTACGGCATGGCGAAGACGATAGCGCGTCCGGGCCTCGGCAACCTGACGCCGGGCGTGACCGTCAGCGTCAGCGGCTCGAGCCGTACCGTGACGAGCGGCAACCCGCTTCTCGACCCGTACAAGTCGAACAACGCCGATCTCGCGCTCGAATGGTACTTCTCCGAACGCTCGCTGCTGTCGGGTGCGCTGTTCTACAAGGACATCAACTCGTACGTGCAGCAGCTCAAATACACGCAGGCGTTCAAGGACTCGGGCCTGCCGCCGAGCCTGCTCGTCGGCACGGGCGCGACGCCGGAAGACGACTTCAACTTCAGCGTTCCGCTCAACGCGCCGGGCGGCAAGCTCAAGGGCTTCGAGATCAACTATCAGCAGGGCTTTACCTTCCTGCCGGGCTTCCTCAAGAACTTCGGCACACAGATCAACTACACCTACTCGGACTCGAACCTCAACTATCTCAACACCTCCGGCCAGGTCGTGCTCGTGGCACCGCTCGTCGGCCTGTCGAAGCACAGCTACAACGGCACGCTGTACTACGACAACGACGTGTGGTCGGCGCGCATCTCGCTCGCCCATCGCGACGGCTATCTCACGACCGTACCCGGCCGCAACAACAACGACGTCGAAGGCACGAAGGCAACGACCAACGTCGACTTCAACGCGTCGTGGAACGTCAACAACTGGCTGAGCTTCACGTTCTCGGCGATCAATCTCACGAACGCGGCGAACGACCAGTACGTCAGCTCCACCGGCGATCGCTCGGTCGTCTACACGAAGACCGGTCGCGAGTACTACACCGGCGTGCGCCTGAAGTTCTGATCCAAAATTTGAGCCTGCTCTCCAACGGGACGCGGCGGAGTGAATGCTCCGCCGTTTTTTTTCGTCGGTACGCTTGGTCGGTCGATTCGCTGCCGAGCCAGGCGGAACGAGATGGCGTAACGTGTTCGGCGCGCGCGCTGATGCAGACTCTATGTCCGAGAATCGAAACGTCGCGGATCAGCGTCGAACGACGCAGTCGGCTTCGTGCTGTTTCCATCCACCGCATGGAGCACCTTGGAGCGACACCATGAATCTCGATCGACGAACCTTCCTAGCACTCGCGATGGCATCGGCCGCCGCGGGCTGCGCGGTACGCCGCGAGCAGCGCTTCGATGCGATCGTCTCGACCGACCCGCGCGATCGCGACGCCGGCATTCCTGTCCATGCGTCGCTGGTCGCGGCGATCGCCGCGGCGCCCGCGACCGGCACGCGACCCTGGCGCATCCGCGTCGCCCGCGGCCGCTGGCACGAGAAGGTCGTGGTGGACAAGCCTTTCGTGCGCCTCGTGGGCGACGATCGCGCCGCGAGCATCCTGAGCTTCGATGCGGCAGCAGGCCATCAGCGACCCGACGGCAAGGTCTGGGGCACCGCCGGCTGCGCGAGCCTCATCGTGCGGGCGCCCGACTTCGCCGCGAGCAATCTCACGATCGAAAACAGTTTCGATTACGTCGGCGAGATCACTCGGGCGACGCCGACGTTGCCGCCGATCGGCGGCAACGGAGCGCAAGGCGTCGCGCTGATGCTCGACGCGGGCGCGGACCGGAGTCGCCTCGAACACGTCGACATCCGCGGCCATCAGGACACGCTCTACGTCGACGCCGGTCGCAGCCGCTTCCGCGCGTGCACGATCACGGGCAGCGTCGATTTCATCTTCGGCGCTGGACAGTGCCTCATCGAGAACTGCGAGATCGTTTCGCGCTATCGCCCCGGCAAGGAGCGGCAGGGCTACGTCGTCGCCCCGAGCACGGCGCGCGAGGAGGAATTCGGCATCGTGCTGCGCAACTGCAGGCTCGGTCGCGAACGCGAGGTGCCCGCGGCCAGCGTCGCCCTCGGCCGCCCGTGGCGACACGCGCGCGCGTTTGCCGACGGCCACTACGGCGATCCCGACATCTCGAGCCAGGCCGCCTTCATCGACTGCTGGATGGACGAACACATCGACGCGCTCGGCTGGGAAGCGATGGGCTATCCCGCCCGCGACGGCAAGCGCGTGTTCTACGATCCGAAGGATGCGCGCCTGTTCGAGTACGCCAGCCGCGGCCCCGGTGCGCGCACGAGCGTTACGCGGCGCGTCCTGACCGAGGCGGAAGCGAACAAGTATTCGGCGGACAATATCCTCAAGGGTTGGGCTTGATGCGCTCCTTGCATGACGCCTTGCGCACGTCTCGCATGTATGCCGCTTCGAGCACCGAAGACATCCAAATTTCCACCGTCGAGATCCTGACGGAGCGTCCATGCGTCCACCTCGCCTCGTGGCCGCGCCGTCGGAGCAGTCGGCACAGGCCGTGACGTGCGCCTCCGTGAGGCGATGCATGAATCGGCTCGCTGAATGACGACGCGGCTTCGGCATGACTGACCGATGGCAAAGCATCCGCGGCGTTCATCGGGTTTCGTTTGCGCCGGAGTAGCGGCGCCCTGCTCAGCTGCGCGACGATTCGCTGACAGCAGCGTCGACTCGCTGCGCACGCGTTCCACCTGATCAGTGGTCGTTGCCGTCGAGTCGCCGCATCGTACGCAAATCCCATTCCGCGTCGACAAACGCTCGTGGCGTCGGCGCGAGCACCCGCGGATAGCCACCGACCTCGTTCTCGCTGTCGATGATGTGACCGCCGCCCGTTTTCGCCTCGTCGACCACGCGTCGATCGATCGCGTCGCGGTCCCACGGGCGCGCGCCCGCGTGCGCGAGCACCGCATCGGCCACATCGGCCGCCGGCAACGGCTCGATGCCCAGCGGGAGTTTCGGCCTCGTCGTCACCTCGACGATTCGCCCCGACGCATTCTTGTAGCGACCGATCATCGGCAGCGGTGCGCTTGTGCGATCGAGCGCGATGTTGTCGGCCATGTACAGCTCGACGTCGCCCTCGCCGCCGAGCATGAAGAACGCGAGCTCGCGCTCGGTCGAGGCGCCGCCTCTCAAGACGTTGCCAACGACGGCGAGCTTGCCAGTCTGGAAGGTGCGATCGCCCCACTCGCTCGCCCACAGGTTGTAGTGGACTGCGCGCTTACCGGGATCGTAGATCAGGTTGTTGACGAAGGCACCGCGCGCGCCGCCCTTGAACAAGGCGTTGCGCTGGCCGTTGTGCGCGTAGAGATTGCCGATGATCAAGATGTCGGTGACGTTGTCGTGGATGAGCGAACCTTTCGAGTGCTCGCCGGGCTTGCCGTGCGTCGAAAAGGCCAGCCCTTCGGCGACGATGTTGTTGCTGTAGGTGAGGTTGTGCGACGTCGCGGCGCGCCACGCGTCGGGCGTCGTGCCCGCGAAGCGTTCGCCCGACGCCGACAGGTTCTCGTCGGTGGCCCAGGCGAACGAACAGTGATCGACGACGACATTCGCCGCGCCCGGATGCGTGGAGAGACCATCGCGCTCCCAGCCCGAATGCTTCGCGAAGCCGGCTTCGCCCGTGCGCACGCGCAGATGCTCGATGACGACGTCGTGCGTGCGCACGTCGATGCCGCCACGAATGAGCGTGATGCCCGGCGATGGCGCGGTCTGCCCGGCGATTGTCACGTACGGATTGCGCACGTTGAGCGCATGACCCGCGAGATCGATGACACCACCGACCTCGAACACGATCGTGCGCGGCACCGGCGATTCGATCGCCGCCTTGAGCGAGCCCGCGCCGTCGGCCTGCAGGTTCGTCACGCGCACGATGCGGCCGCCGTTGCCTCCAGCTGTGTGCGCCGCGCCGTTGTCGGGGCGGCGATCGGCGATCGCGAAGCCGGGTTCGGCGAAGACGACTTTCGACTTCCCCTGCGCGCGCTGCGCGGGCGGCGCCGCGCACGCGCCCAGGCAGGCGAGCGCGACCACGACAACGGCGGCGGCACCGCGGTTCATCAGTGCGGGCGCACGCGCGCCGGCAGCGGCTTCTTCGACGTCATGGTCGCGAGGTCCCAATCGGCCTCGACGAACGGCTGGTGCGTTTCCTTGACCTGCGGATAGCCATTCACTTCCTTCTGGCTGTCGATGATCTTGCCGCGGCCTTCGATCGTGTCGGCGACGATGCGCGCGTCGTCATGATCGCGGTCCCACGGCCGCGCACCCGCGTCGGCGATCACGGCGTCCTGGACCTGTTCGGCGCTCAGCAGTTTCACGCCCTCGGGCAACGCGGGCGCGGTCTTCACCTCGATGATCTTCGCTGGCGCGGTCGTGTAGCGTCCGGTCAGTGGCAGCGGGTTGCCGAATTTGTCGACGACGATGTTGTCGGCCGCATAAAGGTCGATGTCACCTGAGCCGCCGAGCGTGAACAGCGGCAAGCCGGCGACCGTCGACGGCCCGCCGCGCATCGCGTTGCCGATCAGCGCGAGGCGGCCCACCTGGTACGGATGGTCGCCCCATTCTTCGGCGATCAGGTTGTAATGCACCGCGCGCTGGCCCGGGTCGTAGATCAGGTTGTTGATCACCATGCCGCGCACGCCGCCCTTGAACAGCGGACTGCGCTCGTAGTTGTGCGCGTACAGGTTGCCGATGATGAGGATGTCGTTGACGTTGTCGTGGATCAGCGAACCCTTCGAGTGTTCGCCCTTCGGATGGGTCGCGTTGGCGAGGCCCTCGGCGATGATGTTGTTGCTGAACGTGATGCGATGGCTCACGTTTTCGCGCCACTCGTCGGGCGTCTTGCCGACGAAGCGCTTGCCCGAGGCAGAGAGGTTCTCGTCGAGCGCCCATTCGAGCGAGCAATGGTCGACGATCACGTCGACTGCGCTGATGGTGCCCATCGAATCGTCTTCCCAGCTGAACTTCAGCTGGTCGCCGTCGCCGACGCGGACGCGGATGTGGCGGATGACGACGTCGTGGCCGCGAATGTCGACGCCGCCGCGGATCAGCGTGATGCCCGGCGACGGCGCGGTCTGGCCGGCGATCGTGAGGAACGGTTCCTTGATCTCGAGCGACTTGATGCCGAGGTCAATCTGGCCGCCGACTTCGAACACGACGATGCGCGGCCCCTTGGTTTCGATCGCCTCGCGCAGCGAACCCGGGCCCGCCGCATTGAGATTGGTGACGCGGATGATCTTGCCGCCGCGTCCGCCCGGCGTGTGCGCCGCCCAGCCCTGCGCGCCGGGAAAGGCGAGCGGCGCCGCGGCGGCCGCGTTCAGATTCGCCGCGGCACCGGCGCACACGACAGCGGCGGCGTAGGTGGCGGCCTTCATCCAACGCGACGCACGCCCCTGCGAGAGGCGCACAAACCGGTTCAGAACACTCATTTCAACCTCCCATTGCGCCGTCTCTGCGGCTATCGGTATTCGGCTCGTGCTGCGGTGAATTTTTATACTCCAGGCGCAGGACTGTCGAGAATTATGCGCTTGCAGATTGAAAATGACACCGGTTTCCTTTATACAGCATCAAGCCCCGTTTTGGAATTGAACGACCGGGCAAAATGGCATTTCAGTGGATGGAACGAGACGATGGGCGAATCTGCACCCGACAGCGACAAGGATCCGGCAGCCGCGATTGCATGGCGCTTCGTGCAGGCGCGCCGCGACGCTTCTGCCCTGCCCGATTTTCCGGGTGCGATTCCCGCGACAATGCGCGACGCCTATCGCGTGCAGGAATCCGCGCTCGCGCAGTGGCCCGATACGATCGTCGGCTGGAAGGTGGGCTTCATTGCGCCCGAACTGCGCGAAGCCGGGGGCGACGCCCGCCTCGTCGGGCCGATCTTCGCGCAGGGCCTGCAGCGCGTGGGCGTCGATCAGAGCGTCGACTTTCCGGTTTTCAGCGGCGGCTTCGCCGCAGTGGAGGCGGAGATCGTGTTCCGCATCGGCGTCGATGCACCGGCCGGGCGCAGCGAATGGACGCCCGCGCAGGCGGCCGAAATGGCCGAAGATCTGCATATCGGCATCGAGACCGCGGGCAGTCCGCTCGCGACGATCAACGATCTCGGCCCACGTGTCGTCGTCAGCGATTTCGGCAACACTGCGGGCATGCTGCTCGGCCCGAAAATCCCGCGCTGGCGCGAGCTGGGCTCGCCACTGTTTTCCTGTACGAGTTTCGTCGATGGCAGGGCCGTCGGGTCAGCGGTCGTCAAGGACCTCGAAAGCGGGCCGCTCGTCGCGCTCGCGTTCGCGCTCTCGCGTTGCGCGCGCAACGGCCGCCCGCTGCGCGCAGGCGACTTCGTCACGACCGGCGCGCTGACCGGCATCCACGAGATCGCCGCGGGCCAGTCGGCGCGCGTCGAGTTCGGCAACTACGGCAGCCTACGCTGCCGCGCCATCGAAGCTGGTGCGTTCGCGCGGGAGCGGAGTCCGCACTGATGCTGTCGCGGCGCGCTTTCCTCGGCGGAGCAGCCCTGTGCCTCGGCGGCGCCGCGCGCGCACAGACCACATCGCGTGTCCTCACGGCGACCGACGTGCACGTCAGCGACTATCCGACCGTGGTCGCGCTGCGCTGGATCGGCGACACGCTCGCCAAAGAGACGAACGATCGCATCCGCCTGCGCCTCTATCACTCGGGACAGCTCGGCCGCGAAGGCGACGCGATCGACATGGCGCGCTTCGGTGCGCTCGACATCACGCGCGTCAACATGGCAGTGCTCAACAACCCGTTTCCGGCGACGGACATCCTCTCTCTGCCCTACGTCTTCAAGGACGCCGCGCACATGCGCCGCGCGCTCGACGGCGACCCAGGGCGCGAAATCGCGCGCGACTTCGAGCGCCGCGACCTCGTCTGCGTCGCCTACTACGACTCCGGCACGCGCAACCTCTACAACACGCGCCACGCCATCGTCACGCCGCACGACCTGCACGGCCTGAAAATCCGCGTGCCGCCCTCCGACATATTCATGGCGTTGCTGCGCAGCTTCGGCGCGAACGCGACGCCCTTGCCGTATGGCGAGGTGTTCTCGGCCATGCAGACGCACCTGATCGACGGCGCCGAGAACAACTGGCAGACGTTCCACACGACACGCCAGTTCGAGGTCGCCCACTTCGTGTCGCGCACGGAGCATTCGTATTCTCCGGAAGCGTTGCTGATGTCGCGGCGCACGCTCGACTCGCTGACGCCTGCCGATCGCGCGCTGTTCCTCGACATCGCGCAACGCTCGGTACCGTACATGCGCTCGATCTGGGACGCAGCCGAAGCCGCCTCGCGCGAATATGTGATGGCGCACGGCGTCCGCGAGAACGAAGTCGACATGGCGGCGTTTCGCGCCGCGGCCGCACCCGTACTTGCGGCGTATCGGCGCGACAATCGCACGGACGCCTTGTACAAGAGTATACAAATGCTGGCCTGAGCGATGCGCCGTCGCGGGAATCGCGGCAGCCACAGGGCCGGCAATCAAGAAAGAGACCGGGGAGCAAGGTGGACACATCGCAATCGAGCATAGGCGTCATGCCGCGCGCAGCGCGCGGCGCGACGCTCGTCGCAGGCGCCGCGCTCGTCGGCATGGCCGCGACGGAGGCCTGGCAGGTATTCGCGCGCTACGTCCTCAACGCGTCGCCCGGCTGGACCGAGCCCGTCGCGCTGTTCCTGCTCGCCACCGCGATGAGTCTCGGCGCGGCGGCCGGCGTGCGGTCGTGGTCGCACTTCGGCTTCTTCATCCTCGCCAACAACGCGCCGCCCACGGTTCGCCGCGCGCTGCAGGCGTTCGCGAATCTGGTCGTCGCGGCAATCGGCGCAGCCCTGGCCGTCTGGGGCGCGCAGTTGCTGCTCGACGGCATCGACGTCCCGGCCGCCGGCACGGCCCTGCCGCAGAGCGCGGTGTTCCTGCCGATCGCGCTCGGCGGCGCATTGATGTGCGTGTTCGCGATCGAGCGGCTCGTCGCCCCGCCAACCGTCGTCGTTGCGGTGGAAGGCTGACATGGCGGTTGCGATCCTGTTCGGTGTGTTCGCGCTGCTGCTGGTCGTCGGCGTGCCGGTCGCGTTTTCGCTCGTCTGCGCCTCGCTCGCGACGTTCCTCTATCTCGGCCTGCCGCCGATCGTCGTGATCCAGCAGGTCGCGGCCGGTGCCGGCGCGAGTTCGCTGATCGCAATCCCGTTGTTCATCTTCGCGGGCGAGATCATGCTGCGCGGCGGCATCTCCGAGCGGCTCATTTCGCTGGCGTCGTCGCTCGTCGGCCACGTGCGCGGCGGCCTCGGCCAGGTCAGCGTGCTGTCGTCGCTGTTCTTCGGCGGCGTCTCCGGGTCTGCGATTGCCGACGTGTCCGCGATCGGCGGCGCGATGATCCCGCAGATGGTCGCACGCGGCTTCGACCGCGATTTCGCCGTCAACGTCACGATGACCGCCGCGCTCGTCGCGCTGCTCGTGCCGCCGTCGCACAACCTCATCCTCTATTCCGCATCGGCCGGCGGCGGCATCTCGCTCGCCGACCTGTTCGCCGCCGGCGTCGTCCCCGCACTACTGCTGACCGTCACGCTGATGCTCGTCGGCTGGCTCATTGCGAAGCGGCGCGGCTATGCGATCGAACCGTTTCCGGGCCTCGCCGTGGTCGGCCGGCGTTTCGTCGCGGCGCTGCCGGGACTGCTGCTTGTCGCGCTGATCTTCGTCGGCATCCGCGCGGGCATTTTCACCGCGGTCGAGAGCGCGTCGATCGCGGTCTGCTACGCGCTCGTCGTCACGTGCCTGATCTACCGCCAGCTCGACTGGCGCGAATTCGTCGAGACGATGGCGCATGCCGCGCGCACGACCGGCATGATCCTCTTCGTGATCGCCTCCGCCGGCTGCTTCGGCTGGCTGCTCGCCTACCTGCAGGTGCCGGCCGCGGCGGTCGGCGCGCTGACCGCGATCACGCACGACAAGAACCTGCTGCTCCTGCTCATGGTGTTCACGCTGCTCGTGATCGGCACGTTCATGGATCTCGCGCCGATGATCATCATCTGCACGCCGATCTTCCTGCCTGTGGCCAAGGCGATCGGCGTCGACCCCGTGCATTTCGGCGTGATCCTGATCCTCAAGGGTGGCATCGGCCTCATCACGCCGCCGCTCGGCTCGGTGCTGTTCGTCGGCACGGCGATCGGCAAGATCTCGATCACGGACACCTTGCGCACGATCTGGCCGTTCTATTTCGCCGCGTTCGCGGTGCTGATGATCGTCACGTTCGTGCCGCAGCTGTCGCTGTGGCTGCCGGCGCTGCTGCGCTGAGTCAGCGCGGCCTGAGTCGTCAGGCGATCTTCGCGTAGGCGGCGCGCAGCGCTGCGGAGAACACGGCGTTGCGCGGCAGATCCTCCGCAAACACCGCCTCGAGCGCGAGGAAGCGCGACACGTCGTGCGCCGCCTCGCCGTTGCATTCGCGTGCGATCGCGAACAGCGGCTCCGCCAGCGGATCGACGAGCTTGCGCCCTTCCCGCTGCGCGCGGCGGACGAAATGCAGCCATGCGGCGATCGGCACGCAGAGGCCATCGATAGTCCGCTGCGCGGCGAGCGCATCGCGGATCGTGCCGAGGATGCGGAACGGCAGCTTCTGCGAACCGTCCCAGGCGATCTGCGCGAGCTGATGGCGCATCGCCGGATTGCGGAAGCGCCGCAGGATGTCCGATATATAGGCGTCGGGATCGAAGCCCGCTGGTGCCGCGACATTCGGGCGGATGTCCTCGCGCATGAGACGCTCGACGAACGCCGCAAGATCGCGGTCGCGCATCGCGTCGGCGACCGTCGCGTGCACCGCCAGCGACCCGAGATAGGCCAGCGTCGAGTGGGCGCCGTTGAGCAGACGCAGTTTCGCGCGTTCGTAGGCGGCGACGTCGTCGGTGACGATCACGCCGATCCCCGCCCAGTCGGGAACCGCGTTGCAGAAGCGCCGCTCGATCACCCACTGCGAGAATGCCTCGCGCTGCACGGGCCATGCGTCGGCGACGCCGAGCGCGTCGGCGACGGATGCCTCGAGCGCCGCGTCGGTCGCGGGCACGATGCTGTCGACCATCGTGCGCGGGAATGCGGCCTCGGCCTCGATCCAGCGCGCGAGTTCCGCATCGCGCGCGTGCGCGAGCGCGACGACCGCGCGGCCGAGTTTGCCGCCGTTGTCGGCGAGATTGTCGCAGCTGATCGTCGTGAACGGCGCAACGCCAGCCGCGCGGCGCCGGCGCAGGCCTTCGACAACATGACCGATCGCGCTCGTCGGAGAGTGCGGCGCGGCGAGATCAGCGGCAACGTCTGCGTGGTCGAAATCGAGCGTGCCGTCGGCGCGCAGGCAGTAGCCCTTCTCGGTGATCGTCAGCGTGACAAGCGTCGTCGCAGGTGCCGCGAGCCGCGCGAGCACGCGTTCCCGCTCGCTCTCATCGGCGGCGACGAGACGCTCGCGCAGGCTGCCCATCACGCGGTAGCGAATCGATTCGTCGAGCACCGCCACGGTGTACAAACCATCCTGCGCCGCGAGCGCGTCGCGCAGCCCCGCGCTCTTCAGCGACACCGCGCTGACGCCCCAGCGGTGGTCGTGCACGAGGGCGTCGTCGAAATACCATGCCTGGTGCGCGCGATGAAACGCACCCGGGCCGAAGTGCACGACGCCGATGTCGACGTCACCCATCGCGTAGGGAGGCCCTTCTATCGCCGCCGGCAGATGCGGGAGCGTGATTGCGTCGAGGCGCCCGCTCACAGCGTCACGCCCGTCTTCCACAATGCGATCTGCCGCTCGTCGTTGTGCTCGTTGCGCGCGAGCTCGCCCGAGGCCGTACGCAGAACGAGATCGAACAGGTGCGCCGAGACCTCGTCGAACGCCTCGCCTTCGAGCACGCGGCCCGCGTCGAAATCGATCCAGCGCGGCTTGGCGGCGGCGAGCGCCGAGTTCGATGCGATCTTCAGCGTCGGCACCGGAAACCCGAGTGGCGTGCCGCGACCGGTCGTGAACAGGAGGACCGTGGCGCCCGCTGCGACGAGCGCTGTCGACGACACGGCGTCGTTGCCGGGCGCCTCGAGCAGCGCGAGCCCGGGTGCGAGCGCGCGCTGGCCGTAGCGCAACACCTGGGTCAGCGTGCCGCTGCCACCCTTCTGCACCGCGCCGAGCGACTTCTCCTCGAGCGTCGTGATGCCGCCGGCGATGTTGCCCGGCGACGGGTTCTCGCTGACCGGCTCGCCGTGATCGACGAAATACTGCTTGAAGCGGTGCACGAGCTCGTCGATCTCGCGCGCCACGTGCGCGTCGACGGCGCGCCGCATGAGCAGGTGCTCGGCGCCGAATATCTCGGGGATCTCGGTCAGGATCGTCGCGCCGCCGGCCGCGTTGACCTTGTCGGCGATGCTGCCGACGAGCGGGTTCGCCGAGATGCCGCTGAAGCCGTCGGAGCCGCCGCACTTGAGGCCGACGACGAGGTCGGAGACCGGGCATGGCGTGCGCCGGTCGCGCGCCGCGATCTCGACGAGTTCGTCGATCGCCACGCTGCCCGCCTCGATCTCGTCGTCGACCTGCTGCGTGTTGAACGAACGGATGCGCGCGCGCTCGACGCCGCCGACAACATCGAGCAGGCGCTTCAACTGCAGCGATTCGCAGCCGAGGCCGACGAGCAGCACGCCGCCGACGTTCGGATGCGTCGCGAGCGCCGCGAGCACGCGCTCGGTATTCGCGAGGTCGTCGCCGAGTTGCGAGCAGCCGAACACGTGCGTGTACGCATGGATGCCGTCGACCCGCCCCGCATGCCGTGCGGCCGCCATTTCGGCGATGCGCCGGGCCGTGTGGGCGACGCAGCCGACGCTGCACAACACCCAGATCTCGTTGCGCGTGCCGACGCGCCCGTCGGCGCGGCGATAGCCCATGAACGTCGGATGCACGCGCGCCGCCGACGCCGATGCCGGCGCTTGCGGGCGAGCAGCATCCGCCGAGGTGGCCATGATGTCGCCGACTCCTGCGAGCCCGGTCGCGAGGTTGTGCGCATGCACCCATGCGCCGCGCGCGATTGCGGCCGTCGTGCGGCCGATGGCAAAACCGTACTTGCGCACGATCTCGTCCGCACGCAGATCGCGCAGCGCGAACTTGTGCGCGCGCGCGATCCTTTCGACGAGGACGAAGTCTTCGCCGCCGACGCGCACGCTTTCGCCCGCGTCGAGATCGCGCAGGGCGACGGCGACGTCGTCACCGACGCTGATGCGCAGGGCGGAAACGACCGACTGCGCCACGGCATTTGGCATGTTCGTCATCGCAAAATGGGTACCGGTGTCATTTAAGCGCGTTCGGGCCTGACTGTCGAGAACTGGGACGCGCGCGATCGCGGCAGGGAGCCGCAAGCTTTGTATCGGCGCGGGTCGCCACGCTGTCCGCGCGCAGGACATTTTTTCGCTAGAATCAAACCATGAGCAAAGGCCCGAGCAGGACAATGCCGCGATCGAACCGCAAGGATGCCACCGGTCGCACTGCGGCCAAAGCCGGCGCGACACGCAAGCGCGAAGCGACCGCGTCGCCGACCGCCTCCAAGCCTGCCATGGCCAAACCCGCCGCTTCAACAGCTGCGGCGAGCAAGCCCGCCACCGCGAAATGGCAGCCATCGGGCAGCAGCGGGCAGGCGACGATCAACGACATCGCGCGCCTCGCGGGCATCTCGAAGAAGACCGTCTCGCGCGTGATCAACCGCTCGCCGCTCGTGCGCCAGGACACGCGCGAGAAGGTCGAGGCGCTGATCCGCAAGCACGATTACGCGCCCGACCCGATGGCGCGCGGGCTCGCGTTTCGCAAGTCGTTCCTCATCGGCATGGTGTACGACAACCCTAATGCCGAGTACGTCGTCAACATGCAGAACGGCGCGCTCGACAGCCTGCGCGGCTCGGGCTTCGAACTCGTCGTGCATCCCTGCGACAGCCGCAGCGCCGACTACATCGACGGCGTGCGCGCGTTCGCGGTGCAGCAGCGCCTGCACGGCCTGATCCTCGTGCCGCGCGTGTCCGAAGACCAGGCGCTCGTCGACGTGTTGCGCGACATCGGCTGCCGCTATGCGCGTATCGGCGCGATCGAGCTCGACGACGCGGCGCACATGATCACGACGAACGATCGCGAAGGCGCCGTCGAGGTCGCGAAGTACCTCGAATCGCTCGGCCACCGCCATATCGGCCTCATCACGGGGCCGCAGCGCTACCTGTCGGCGCGAGAACGCGGCGGCGGCTTCCTCGAGACGCTGCGCAAGCGCGGCGTGCGCGTGCCCGACCGCTACGTCGCCGAGGGCGGCTACACGTTCGAATCGGGCGTCGCCTGTGCAGAACGCCTGCTCGCACTCGATCCGCGACCGACCGCGATCTTCACGCTTAATGACGAGATGGCAGCGGGCGTGTACAAGGCGGCCTATCGACTCGGCATCCGCATTCCCGAGCAGCTGTCGGTCGTCGGCTTCGACGACAGCCCGATCGCTTCGCGCCTGTGGCCGTCGCTCACGACCGTGCGCCTGCCGATCCGCGACATGGGCCTGCGCGCGGCGGCGCTGCTGCTGCAGGACCCGTCGGCGACATCGCACAACAAGGTCATGTTCATGCCGCATCTCGTCGCGCGCGAGTCGTGCCAGCCACCGCTCTGAACTGCTTGCGCGGATCGCAGGCGCGGCCTCGATGACACCGGTTTCCAAAATCCTCCAGCGAACGGTATGATTCAGCCCATGGCCACTCCCATTTCGCGCCCGCCAGCTGCTCCGGCGCGGCGCCTCGTCGTCCACGAAGATCGCTTGTTCTCGCCGGAACCGACGCAGCGCGCGATCGCGCGTCGGCTCTACGGCGAGGTGAAGGCGCTGCCGATCATCAGCCCGCACGGACATACCGACCCGAGCTGGTTCGCGGGCGACGCCCCGTTCTCGAACCCGACCGAGCTGCTGCTCGCGCCCGATCACTATCTTTACCGCATGCTCTACAGCCAGGGCATCGCGCTCGAATCGCTTGGCGTGCCCTCTCGCGCGGGCGCGTCGGCCGTCGATCCGCGCGCCGCGTGGCACACGCTCGCGGCGAACTGGCACCTGTTCCGCGGCACGCCGTCGGCGGGCTGGCTCGAGCAGACGTTCGCGAATGTCTTCGGTCTCGACGTCGCATTCGGCTCCGACACCGCAGACCACTACTACGACACGATCGATGCCGCACTGGCGACGCCCGCGTTCCGTCCGCGCGCGCTGTTCGAGCGCTTCGACATCGAGGTGCTCGCGACGACCGAGTCCCCCGTCGACACGCTCGAACACCATCGCGCGATTCGCGCGAGCGGCTGGAAGGGCCGCGTGATCAGTGCGTACCGCCCCGATCCTGTCGTCGATCCAGAGGACGACCGCTTCCGCGATGCGCTCGCGCTGTTCGGTGAGATCTGCGGCGAGGACGTCCACAGCTGGAAGGGCTACCTCGCCGCGCATCGCAAGCGCCGCGCCGCGTTCATCGAGATCGGTACGACGTCCAGCGACCACGGCCATCCGACCGCGCGCACCGCGGATCTGTCGGCCGCCGAAGCCGAGAAACTCTTTGCGCGCGTCGTCGGCGGCCGTTTCGATGCGGCCGACGCCGAACTGTTTCGCGCGCAGTTGCTGACCGAGATGGCACGCATGAGCCTCGACGACGGCCTCGTGCTGCAGATTCATCCGGGCGCGCTGCGCAACCACAACCACGCGCTGTTCGCGAGCCACGGCCGCGACAAGGGCGCCGACATGCCGGTCGCAACCGAGTACGTACGCGCGCTAAAGCCGCTGCTGGACAAGTTCGGCAACGATCCGAAATTGAGCATCATCGTGTTCACGCTCGACGAGACGAGCTACACGCGAGAACTCGCGCCGCTCGCGGGGCACTACCCCGCGCTGAAGCTCGGGCCGGCCTGGTGGTTCCACGACAGCCCGCAGGGCCTCATGCGCTTTCGCGAACAGACGACCGAGACCGCGGGCTTCTACAACACGGTCGGTTTCAACGACGACACGCGCGCGTTCATGTCGATTCCGGCGCGCCACGACACGGCGCGGCGCGTCGATTGCGCGTTCCTCGCGCGCCTCGTCGCCGAACACCGCCTCGATGAAAACGACGCGGCGGAAGTCGCCGTCGATCTCGCCTACCGACTGCCGAAGAAGGCATACAAGCTTTAGGAGTGGACATGTATAAAAAGACTTATCACGCGACGCACCCCGATTCGATCCAGGGCGCAGACAACGACACGCTGCGCGACCGTTACCTGATCGGCGACCTCTTCGCCGACGATGAAGTTGTACTCAACTACACGCACTACGAACGCTTCGTCATCGGCGGTGCCGCGCCGGTGGCGAAGACGCTCGCGCTGCCCGCGCAGTCCGAGCCCGCATCCGCGAAGGACAAGCCATTCCTCGAGCGCCGCGAACTCGGCGTCGTCAACGTCGGCGATGGCGTCGGCACGGTCGTCGTTGACGGCGCGAAGTACACGCTGCAGCCGAAGGACGGCCTCTACGTGCCGATGGGCAGCGCAGAGGTGACGTTCTCCTCAGACGACAAGGCGAACCCCGCGCGCTTCTACCTCGCGTCGACGCCCGCACACGTTCGCTATGCGACAAAGCACATTTCGATCGGCCAGGCCGTGCCGCTCGAACGCGGTGCGCTCGAGACGTCGAACGCGCGTACGATCTACCAGTACATCGTGCCGGCCACCTGCCAGTCGGCGCAGCTGCTGCTCGGCCTCACGATCCTCAAGCCCGGCAGCGTCTGGAACACGATGCCGCCGCATCTGCACGACCGCCGCTCGGAGGTGTACTTCTACTTCGGCCTCAAGCCCGACCAGCGCGTCATGCACTTCATGGGCGAGCCCGACGAGATGCGCCACCTCGTCATGCGCGGCAACGAGGCCGTGGTGTCGCCGCCGTGGTCGATCCACATGGGTTCGGGCACGGCGAACTACTGCTTCATCTGGGCGATGGGTGGCGAGAATCTCGACTACACCGACATGAATCAGCTCGATATCTGCCAGCTGAAATAGGGCGCGCAGCGCCGAGCGCTTGAAGCTCGAAGCAGAATCGAAATCAAGCGGCGCCGCGAGAAGCGCCGAGAGCAGCGGTCAGGAATCAGGAGTCATTCGATGTCATCCCCGTTCGATCTCAGCGGCAGGGTCGCGCTCGTCACGGGCGCGAACACGGGCCTCGGCCAGGCGATCGCGCTCGCGCTCGCTGCCGCGGGTGCGGACATCGCGGCGGTCGGCCGCAGCGCACCCGACGAGACGCTCGCACGCGTCAGCGAGGCAGGCCGGCACGGCGTGTGGATCAAGGCCGATCTCGACGGCGCGCACGGCCTCGGCGATCTCGTCGCGCAGGCGGCCGCCGAATTGGGTGCGGTCGATATCCTCGTCAACAACGCGGGCACGATCCGGCGCAGCGATGCGCTCGATTTCAGCGAGGACGACTGGGACGCGGTGATCGGCGTCAACCTCAAGACCGCATTCTTCCTCTCGCAGGCAGTCGCGCGGCGCTGGGTCGAGGGCCGTCGCGGCGGCAAGATCATCAACATCGCGTCGATGCTGTCGTTCCAGGGCGGCATCCGCGTCGCATCGTACACCGCGAGCAAGAGCGGGCTGCTCGGCATCACGCGCCTGCTCGCGAACGAGTGGGCGGCGCGCGGCATCAACGTCAATGCGATCGCGCCGGGCTACTTCGCGACGAACAACACCGAGGCACTGCGTGCCGACGAGACGCGCAACGCGGCGATCCTCGCTCGCATCCCGGCCGCACGCTGGGGCCAGCCCGGAGACCTCGGCGGCGCCGCGGTTTTCCTCGCGTCCGCAGCGGCCGATTACGTGCACGGCGCCGTCCTGCCCGTGGACGGAGGCTGGCTCGCGCGCTAGGCCGCGCGAAGCAGCGTCAATTCGGACCAGAGACGCCCGGCGTGTGCAGCCGGCGCGGGAGTCGCTACAATCGCGGCCTGACACGTCCCGTGAGGTCCAAGATCCATGCGTTCAGTCATCGCGCTTGCGTTCGCGCTGCTCACCGGCGGCGCCGCCGCCCAGACCACGACGACGCTCGAAGAGCGCATGTCGAAAAGCGACTTCCACACGACCGGCCTCGATAAACTGAGTCCGGCTGAACTGAAGGCGCTCAACGACTGGCTCGCCGGCCACCAGCCGGCAACCGTCGTAACGAAGGTCGTCACGGTGGAAGGCAAACCGGCGTTCTATGTCGATCAGGAGCGGCAGCCGATCGAATCGCGCATCGACGGCAAGTTCTCGGGTTGGTACGGCAAAACGGTGTTCCGCCTCGAAAACGGCCAGGAATGGACGCAGACCGAATCGGGCTCGTTCTCGAACGGCAAGTACGATCACCCGAAGGTGAAGATGAAGCCCATGATGCTCGGCAGCTGGCTCATGTACGTCGAGCCGTGCGGCTGCAGCGTGCGCGTCGAACGCACGAAGTAGAGACCGGGAACAAGGCTTCGGTTCGGTCTGCGTTTTTTCCAAGCTACGGTCGGGGCGCCCTTTTCCAACAGGGCACGATGGACTGGACTCAAGCTTGCCGCGAAAACTGCACTCTGAAAGCAGAAACGTTCCGCATACGCGGTTGCGCGGAGCAAGCTCCGTCCGACGACCTGCTCCCGCTCGTCCATTTGACCGAGGCGCCCGCAGACGCGCGGAGGCTCAATTGGGCGCTCGGGTAGTCGCCCGGAGACGCGGGTCGCCGCGCCGAGACGCGCGAAATCAAGGTCTCGTGGTATTCCGACCCGGCTTCAGGTTGCGAGCGTCTCGAGCAGCTTGTTGAGGCGCTTCGGCGAAACGGTCTCCGCGGTCTTGAGCTCTTGCGCGAACAGCGACACGCGCAGCTCCTCGATCAGCCAGCGCAATTCGTCGAGTCCCGCGGCGTCGGCCTCGCCCGTCGCCTTGAGTTTTAGGTAGTCGCGCCAGTAACCGCGCACGGTCAGCATGCGCGCCTGATCGCGCGTCGCATCCTGACGCAAGCGCTCGGCGCGCAATCGCATCGCCTTGAGGTAGCGCGGCAGATGCGTCAGGCGCGACTTCGGCGTCTCGCGCACGAAGCCCGGGTAGACGAGCGCATCGAGCTGCTCGCGCAGATCGTCGTAGTTCGCACGCGCGAAACCCATCAGCGGCGGCTCGAGCCATGGCGCGAGGTCGGCATACGCGTCGAGCACCTCCTCGACGAGGCGCAGCCACTCGACAGCCGTCGCGAACAGCGCGCCGCCGATCTCGGCTTCGGCGTGGACGAATTCCGCACGCCGACGCAGATCGAGATCGTGTGCATCGAGCAGCTCGCCAAGCGCGGCTTCGACGATGTCTTCGCGCAGCTCGTCGACACTCGCGATCGACGCATACCTCAGTGTCGCCGCAGCCTTCGTTTCGCTCGCACGCGCGAGCGGCAGAGACCGCGCCGCGCCGCGCAACAACATCATCTGGCTCGAGCGCGGCAGCTGCCGCCGCGCCTGCTTGATCTTCTCCTGCAGCGCTCGGCGCAGCAGGCGACGCACGCCATCGACGTGAGCGGCACGCGCCTCGTCCGCGCGCTCGTAGACGCGCAGCGCGACGCTGTCGCCGAGATCGACGAGTGCGGGAAACGCCACGAGCCCTTCCGCACTGACGACGCGCCCGGGAATCTCCTCGAAGTCGAAATCGGCGACTTCCTCGCGCGTGAGCTCGGCATCGGCGCGACGCGAGAACGCGGCGTTCGCGGCGCCGCCCCACTGCGCGCGTATCGCTTCGATGTCGCGGCCGTCGGCGAGCGTCACGCCACGGCCCTGGCCGCCGCCATGATCGTCGACGCGGTCGTCGAACACGCGGAAGCGCATGCGCAGGTGTAAAGGCAGCTCGATACCGTCGAAATCGCGGGCGCCGATCTCGACGCCGGTCACGCGCTTGAGATACGCGGCCAGCACACCGGTCAGCGGTTCATCCCGCGCCGTCTCTGCCTGCGCGAACGCGCGCGCGAAGTCGGGCGCCGGCACGAAGTTGCGGCGCAGCGCCTTGGGCAGCCCGCGGATCAGTTCGGCGACCTTCTCCGCGACAAGACCCGGCACGAGCCACTCGCAGCGCGCTGCCGGCACGGCGTTGACGAACGCGAGCGGCACGTTGAGCGTCACCCCGTCTGCCGCGTCGCCCGGCACGAAACGGTAGTCGAGCCGCAGCCGGTGGCCGGCGCAATCGAGCTGGGTCGGAAAATCGCTCGCGCGCATGCCCGGCGTGTCGGTGAGCACGTCGGCCAGCGACCAGCGCATGCCCGCCTGCGCGGCGGGCGAGGCCTGGCGATACCACGCATCGAACGCGGCCGCCGTGTCGATGTCCACCGGCAGCTTGCCGCGGAAAAACGCGACGAGTTCGTCCTCGTCCCGAACGAGACCGCTGCGCCGCTGCTTCGCCTCGACCTCGTGCGCCTGCGCGAGCACGCGCGCATTCGCGCGCACGCAGTCGGCGCGGCAATCGATATCGCAACGCACGAGTGCCTCGCGCAGGAACACCTCGTGCGCGGTCGCAGGATCCTGCCTGCCGAACTGCACTGTGCGCTTCTCGACGAGAACGAGGCCGAACAGGCTGACCTGCTCGAACGCAAGAACCGCGCCGCGCTTGCGCGACCAGTGCGGTTCGCGCCAGTTGCGCTTGACGAGGTGCGCGGCCTGCTGCTCGATCCACTCGGGCGCGACCTCGGCACAAAGCATCGCGTAGACCTTCTGCAGGTCGAGGATCTGTCCGGCGAGCAGCCAGCGCGGCGGCCGCTTCGCGAGCGTCGACGCCGGGAATATCTGGAACTTGCGCTCGCGCGTGCCGCGGTATTGGTTCTTCTCGTCCTTCAGCCCGACCTGCGTCGGCCAGCCGCTGAGGAGGGAGCGGTGGATGGATTCGTAAGTGGCGGGACTCGGGATTTGGGGCTCGGCGCTCGCCGAACCAACCTGTTCCACGTGCTCGGCTTTGGCCTTCGCAGCACGGCCTGCTCGCGTCGACCGCTGAGCATCCGCGGAAGATCGACTCGGGCTTCGCGCTCCTGCGGGCGCCGAATCCCGAGTCCCGACTCCAGGCTCTTCGAGCAACAACAACTGTCGATGCAGCTCACGCCACTCGCGCATGCGCAAATACGACAGGAATCGCGTCGCGCACCAGTCGCGCAGCTTTGACTGCGTCAGGTCCTCGTGCGCGAGCGCATGCGCGTGCCAGAGATTGAGGATGCCGATGAAGTCTGATTTCGGATCGGCGAACTGCGCGTGCGCGGCGTCCGCGGCCTGGCGAGCGTCGGGCGGCCGCTCGCGCGGATCCTGGATCGACAGGAATGCCACGACGATCAGCAGTTCGCGGCGCACATCGAGCCGCGCCGCCTCGATGAGCATGCGCGCGAGCGCGACGTCGATCGGTAGTGCGGCCATACTTCGACCGATGTCGGTCAGCTGGTAGCGAGATTCGTGACGCTGCCCCGCCGCAGCTTCGTCGGCGGACGACTGCGAAACCGCACCCAACTCGGCGAGACGCCGATAGCCGTCGCCGATCGCGCGCGTGTTCGGCATCTCGACGAACGGGAACTTGTCGACATCGCCGAGCTTGAGACTCAGCATGCGCAGGATCACGCCCGCGAGCGACGAGCGCAGGATTTCCGGATCCGAGAATCTCTGCCGCGAGTTGAAGTCCTCCTCACCGTAGAGCCGCAGGCACACGCCCGGACCCACACGGCCGCAGCGCCCCTTGCGCTGCTCGGCGGCGGCTTGCGAGATCGGCTCGACGTGCAGTCGCTCGAGCTGATTGCGCTGCGAGTAGCGCTTGACGCGCGCGGTGCCGGTGTCGATCACGTACTTGATGCGCGGTACCGTGAGCGACGTCTCCGCGACGTTCGTCGCGAGCACGATGCGCCGCTGCACGCCGGGCTTGAAGACGCGATCCTGCTCGGCGGCCGACAGGCGCGCGTACAACGCGAGCACCTCGGTCGCGCGATAGTTGCGACGCGAGAGCGCGAGGTGCGTTTCGCGAATTTCGCGCTCGCCGGGCAGGAATACCAGCGCGTCGCCGCGCGGATCCTCGCGCGTGATCTCGTCAACCGCAATGATGATCTCCGAGATCGGGTCGGAACTGGACTCGGGCGCAGACGAGGGCGCTCCAGTCGCCCCGTCGGCAGAATGCGCTCCCTGCCCTCCGCGACTCCATTGCCCGGGTGGACGCCAGCGCACCTCGACCGGATAGCTGCGCCCCTCCACCTCGATGACCGGCGCGTCGTCGAAGTGCGCGGCGAAGCGCGCGGTGTCGATCGTCGCCGATGTGACGATGAGCTTGAGGTCGCGGCGACGCGACAGCAGGCGCTTGAGATAGCCGAGCAGGAAGTCGATATTGAGGCTGCGTTCGTGTGCCTCATCGAGAATGATCGTGTCGTACGCATTGAGCCAGGCGTCGGCTTGCGTCTCCGCGAGCAGGATGCCGTCGGTCATGAACTTGATGAGCGAACGCTCGCTGACCTGGTCGGTGAAGCGCACCTGGAAGCCCACGAGGTCGCCGAGTTCGGTGTTGAGTTCGGCGGCGACGCGGCGCGCGACGCTGCGCGCGGCGACGCGACGCGGCTGCGTGCAGCCGATCAGTCCGGCGCGGCCGCGTCCCGCAGCGAGACAGAGCTTCGGCAGCTGCGTGCTCTTGCCCGAGCCCGTCTCGCCCGCGAGCACGAGCACCTGATGCTTGCGGATGGCCGCGACGATCTCGTCGGCGCGCGCTGCTATCGGCAGCGCCTCGTCGACCGCGATTTCAGGCACGCTGGCCGCGCGTGCCGCGTAACGGGCCCGCGCGACGTCGAGACGCGCTTTCCAGCGCGCCAATGCGCCGGCGTCGACTTCAGCGCTCGCCGCTAGCCGATCGAGGTCGCGACGCAGGCGCAGGCGATCGCCGAGCATTGTGTCGGAAAGCGCCTGACGAAGTGGCGCGAGCTCGGGATGTGATGCGAATGAAGGTTTCACAGAGGTTGACGATAGCCACGGCCTATCGAAGCAATCGTGGCAATCGATTTCTAACGTTGAATAGGGTGCATTATATTCTGCGACGTCAAGTTCGCCGACGTTTCCAACCCGGAGAGGATCATGGCAAAGAAGAACGGCAGTTCGACGCGCATCGACATCAAGCCCAAGGTGCGCGACGGCATGATCGCGCTGCTCAATGCTCAGCTCGCCGACACGCTGGATTTGTATACGCAGGTCAAGCAGGCGCACTGGAACGTCAAGGGCCTGAATTTCATCGCGCTGCACGAGTTGTTCGACAAGCTCGCCGAGGATCTCGAAGGTCCGGTCGACGACACCGCGGAACGCATCACTGCGCTCGGCGGCGTCGCGCGCGGCACCGCGCGCATCGCCGCGAATTCGTCGCGCCTCCCCGAGTTTCCGCACGACAGCCTCGACGGCCTGAAGATGGTCGCGCTGCTCGCCGACCGCTACGCGACGCTGGCGGCGTCGACGCGTGCCGCGATCGCCACGTCGGGCGACGCAGGCGACGCGGACACGTCCGACCTGTTCACGGGCATTTCGCGCGGTCTCGACAAGGCGCTCTGGTTCCTCGAAGCGCATTTGCACTGAGGCGTCAAAGAACGCGCGGTTATTTGGCCACCGTCGTCCGCCATATGCGCGGCCGGCGGGCACTCGCGTTTTCCCGCATAATGTGCGGATGTCCGCACTGACCCATCTGCAACGCCTCGAAGCCGGGAGTCTCGACATCCTGCGCGAAGCAGTCGCCGAAGCCGAACGACCGGTGATGCTCTACTCGATCGGCAAGGATTCGTCGGTCATGCTCCATCTCGCGCGCAAGGCATTCTTCCCGTCGCGTCCGCCGTTTCCGCTGCTGCACGTCGACACGACCTGGAAGTTCACGGCGATGTACGAGTTTCGCGAGCGCATGGCGCGCGAATCGGGCATGCAACTCATCGTCCACAAGAACCCCGAAGCCGCGGCGCTAGGCATCAATCCGTTCACCCACGGCTCGGCCGTGCACACGGACATGTGGAAGACGCAAGGCCTCAAGCAGGCGCTCGACCAGCACGGATTCGACGTCGCGTTCGGCGGCGCGCGCCGCGACGAGGAGAAGTCGCGGGCGAAGGAACGCGTGTTCTCGTTCCGCTCGGCGCAGCATCGCTGGGACCCGAAAAACCAGCGCCCCGAACTCTGGCGCCTCTACAACACGCGCAAGAACCGTGGCGAGAGCATTCGCGTCTTTCCGTTGTCGAACTGGACCGAGCTCGACATCTGGCAATACATCCATCTCGAACAGATTCCGATCGTGCCGCTCTATCTCGCCGCGAAGCGCCCCGTGGTCGAACGCGACGGCATGCTGATCATGGTCGACGACGCGCGCTTCCCGCTGCGCGACGGCGAGAAACCGGCGCAGCGCAGCGTCCGCTTCCGCACGCTCGGTTGCTATCCGCTCTCGGGCGCGATCGAGTCGGAGGCCGACACGCTGCCCGCCATCATCCGCGAGATGCTGCTCGCGACGACGACCGAGCGTCAGGGTCGCCTGATCGACCACGACGCCGGCGCGTCGATGGAAAAGAAGAAAGCCGAGGGCTATTTCTGATGAGAGATGCTGCGATTCTCGTTGCTCCTCATTCCCGCGAAGGCGGGAATCCGGAGACGTTGCTCATTCGACGGAGAATCGGCGGATTCCCGCTGGGGGCATGCGGCAATGACGAGGCAGGAATTCACGCGCCGGAGCATTCGTCGCGATGAACGCTGCCGCGCAAGCCAACGATCGCGCGCTGATCGAGAGCGACATCGAGCGCTACCTCGTCACGCATCAGAACAAATCGCTGCTGCGCTTCATCACCTGCGGCAGCGTCGACGACGGCAAGAGCACGCTGATAGGCCGCCTGCTGTACGAGGCCAAGGCGCTGCTAGACGACCAGCTCTCCGCGCTCGAGGCCGACTCGAAGCGCGTCGGCACGCAGGGCGACGAACTCGATTTCGCGCTGCTCGTCGACGGCCTGTCGGCGGAGCGCGAGCAAGGCATCACGATCGACGTCGCCTACCGCTTCTTCGCGACCGAAAAGCGCAAGTTCATCGTCGCCGACACGCCGGGCCACGAGCAGTACACGCGCAACATGATCACGGGCGCGTCGACGGCCGACCTCGCGGTAATCCTCATCGACGCGCGCAAGGGCGTGCTGACGCAGACGCGCCGGCACAGCTACCTCGTGTCGCTCGTCGGCATCAAACACGTCGTACTCGCGATCAACAAGCTCGACCTCGTCGGCTATTCGCAGGGGGTCTACGACCTCATCGATCGCGAATACCGCGCGTTTGCCGAGCGTCTGGGCGGCATCGAAACGATCACGAGCATTCCACTATCGGCGCTGCGCGGCGACAACATCATCGATACGAGCAAGAACACGCCCTGGTACGCGGGGCCGACCCTGCTCGCGCATCTCGAGAATGTCGAGATCGCTTCCGCGAACGCGAGCGCGCCGCTGCGCATGCCGGTGCAATGGGTCAATCGTCCGAATCTCGACTTCCGCGGCTTCTCGGGCCGCATCCTCGGCGGCACGGTCAGGCCGGGCGACGCGGTGCGCGTGCTGCCGTCGGCGAAACAGTCGACCATCGCGCGTATCGTCAGCTTCGACGGCGACAAGACGGAGGCGGTCGCGGGCGAATCGGTGACGCTGACGCTCGCCGACGAGATCGACATCAGCCGCGGCGACGTCATCTGCTCGGCAACGGATCCGGCGGGTCTCGCCGACCAGTTCGAGGCGACGATAGCCTGGCTCGCCGAGGAGGAGATGCTGCCCGGCCGCGCTTACCTCGTGAAGATCGGCGCGAGCACGGTCGGCGCCGCGATCTCGAAGCCGAAGTATGTCGTCGAGGTCAACACGCTCGATCATCTCGTCGCGAAGACGCTGCAACTCAACGAGGTAGGCGTCTGCACGCTCACGCTCGATCGCGCGGTCGCATTCGACCCGTACGCCGAGAATCGCGACATGGGCAGCTTCATCGTGATCGATCGGCTGTCGAACCAGACAATCGGCGCAGGCGTGCTGCATTTCGCGCTGCGCCGCTCGCAGAACATCCACTGGCAGGCGGTCGAGGTCGACAAGGCCGCGCGCGCGCGCCTCAACGGCCACCGTCCGTGCGTTCTGTGGCTGACCGGCCTCTCGGGCAGCGGCAAGTCGACGATCGGCAACCTCGTCGAGCGCAAGCTGCACGCGCATGGCGTGCGCACCTATCTGCTCGACGGCGACAACGTGCGCCACGGCCTCAACAAGGATCTCGGATTCACCGCGCCGGACCGCATCGAGAACATCCGCCGTATCGGCGAAGTCGCCAAGCTCATGGTCGACGCTGGCCTAGTCGTAATCACGGCGTTCATCTCGCCGTTCCGCTCCGAACGCGACCTCGCGCGCAACATGCTGCAGTCCGGCGAGTTCGTTGAGATCTTCGTCGACACGCCACTTGCGATCGTCGAGCAGCGCGACCCGAAAGGCCTGTACAGGAAGGCGCGGCGCGGAGAGCTCAAGAACTTCACGGGCATCGATTCGCCATACGAGGCGCCGGAGGCGCCCGAACTGCACATCGAGACCGAGCAGCTCAGCGCCGACGCGGCAGCCGATCGCATCATCGACTACCTGCGCACGCAGGGCCTGCTCGAGACCAGGGCCTGATCCTTCATTTCGCCGGGTTGATCGGTTGCGATGGCGTTTGACGTCTAGGTAATACAGCTTCCCCGGCTTGGTCGAAACGACCTGATCGACGAAGCCCTGAAATCGACTGACGACGAGGGCCCGCGATGCGCTATTCGAGATTCGTCTGGCTGCTGCCATGCGCGCTGGCGAGCGGCTGCCTGTCGACCCTGCCCGTCGACGGCAATGCAACGGCCAAGAAAGGCGGCAACGTCTCGCTGGGCTCGGTCGCGCTCTATTCGGAGCGGCTAGGCCAGTCCACGATCGCACCGAATACATGCAGCGCGGGCGATCGCGAGTTCTTCCTCGGCGGAGACTTCATCGACGAGAAGTCGGCGCTCGTCGTTCGCCTCGTCTTCGATCCGCTCGATGGCGCCGCGATTCGCATATTCACGCCCAACTCGTCCGCGGAGAAGTCGGTCGTCTTTCACCGCAGCGACTGCGAGGCGCTCAAGTACACGTTCGAGCCGACACGCTGGCGTGTGAACGATGTCTACGACTACCGCATCTCGGTCTCGTTCGACTGCAAGAACGGCGCGGACGCCGCGACGGGCGAAGTTTCGGCGACACATTGTCACTGAAGCGCTTCGTATCGGCGCGACATCGCTTCACGCGTTCGGCTTGGTGGGCGCAGCAGCACGAGAGACGCCGTGACGTAACGAGCACGTCATCATGTGCAGCTAGCTTCGCAAGCCGGTATCCGATGCGAGCGACGCGCCGATGGCTACGCCAGATCTGTTCGACAAGCCCGGCCTGCTCGACAAACCCAGCCTCTTCGACAAACTCGACCAGTGGCTGTTCGACGCGATCTATTCGCGCAACCTTGTCTACAACGCGTGCTGGGAGGACCCGGCGATCGACCGCCAGGCACTTGCGCTCGGCGCCGACGACACACTGCTCGCGATCTCTAGCGCCGGCTGCAACGTGCTCGACTACGCGTTGCTCGGGCCGAAGCAGATCTTCGCGGTCGACGCGAATCCGCGCCAGATCGCACTGCTCGAACTCAAGACGGCCGGCATCCGCCAACTGGAGTTCGACGAATACTTCGCGATCTTCGGCTCGGGCCATCATCCGGACTTCCGCAACCTGTACCGAAACAAGCTGCGGGAGCAGTTGTCGCCTTTCGCGCAGGCCTGGTGGGACAAGCATCAGGACTGGTTCGCGGACAAGCACGGCAGCTTCTACTTCCACGGCCTCTCGGGCATCGTCGCACGCGGCGTGCGCGCCTACTTCCGCCTGAAGCCCGGCCTCGCCGACTCGATCAACGCGCTGCTCGACGCGAAGTCGCTCGCCGAGCAACAGCAGATCTACGACGAGCGCGTAGCGCCGCGATTGTGGACTCGCACGGTCAACTGGATCATCTCGCGCCAGTTCGTCATGAGCCTGCTCGGCGTGCCCTACCCGCAGCGCAAGCTCGTCGAGGCGCAGCACGAGCACGGCATCTCGAGCTTCATCCGCGAGGCGGTCGAGTACGTGTTCCGCCAGCTGCCACTCGCCGACAACTACTTCTATCGTGTCTACATCACCGGTCGCTATCGCCGCGACTGCTGCCCGGAGTATCTCAAGGAAGCGGGCTTCGCCGCGCTCAAGGCCGGCCTCGTCGACCGCATCTCGCTGCACACGGCGACCGTCACGCAATTCCTCGACGCGAATCCGACGCCGATCTCGCGCTTCGTGTTGCTCGACCACATGGACTGGATGAGTTCGTACTATCCCGATGCGCTCATCGAGGAATGGAACGCGATCCTCGCGCGCGCGACGCCCGGCGCGCGCATCCTGTTGCGCAGCGCGCAATCGAGGCCGGCCTATCTCGAGAGCATCCGCGTCGGCGCGGGCCGCAATCGCCTGCGCGAGATATTCAAGTTCGACGACGAGCTTGCGGGTTCCTTGCAGACCGGCGACCGCGTCCACACCTACGCCGGTTTCGTCATCGCCGATGCGCCGGCCTGAGCGCCGCGGATGACTACGATCCGGACTACAGCAGCGTCCTCGCTGCGCGGCGATCTCGCCACACTGCGGCAGATGCTGCGCGGCATACCGCGGAATGGTTCGCACGCGCAGAACCTCGAGGCCTTCTACGCAGCACAGGCGTCCGACTACGACCGTTTTCGCGAGCGCTTGCTGCACGGTCGTGCGGAGCTGATCGCGGACCTCGCGGCCAATCTGCCACCGCGTGCCCACGTCGTCGAACTCGGCGGCGGGACGGGACGCAATCTCGATTTCTTCGGCGCGCGGCTAGCCGACGTCGGCTGTTTCGATCTCGTCGACTTGTGCCCGGCCTTGCTCGCGCGCGCGCGCGAACGCCTCGCGCGGCACGACAACGTCCTCGTCGTCGAGGCCGATGCAACGACATTCGAACCGGTTGCGAAGGTCGACTGCGTGTACTTCTCGTATGCGCTGACGATGATTCCCGACTGGCGCGCGGCGATTGCGAATGCGGTCGCCATGCTAAAACCCGGTGGGATACTCGGCGTCGTAGACTTCTATTGTTCGGCCGCGGATGCGCGGCCGCCGCTCGTCCGGCACGGCTGGTTCACGCGAAACTTCTGGCGGCACTGGTTCGCGCATGACGGCGTGCATCTCGATCCCGTGCATCTGCAGACTCTGCGCACGCTGCTGCCGCGGCACGAGTTGCGCGAGCGACGCGCCGCCGTACCCTACCTTCCCCGGTTTCGCGTTCCGTATTACGCGTTCGTCGGCCGCAAGGACTGACCTTGATGCGGCGCGCGTCCGAACGTGCGCGGTCGGCACATTCGCGGGCATCGGCGTGATCGGTCGTCGTCGTTCAACGCCGCCAGGCATCGGCGCCGATGCGAGACGCGGGCGCGATACTTGATGCGTTTGCGAAATCACGGCACCATTCCTGGGCAGCTTCCTCCGGGGAATCCATGAACGCCAGGTCGATGCGCCGCTCCGCGGCGAAATCGCGCGTGTCCGTGCTTTGCGCCGCCATCAGTGTTGTGCTGTGCACCGATGCGCTCTGCGCCGATGTGAGCGTCACGCCGCCGACGGGCGGCAGTTTCGTCGTCCGCGACAGCAGCGGCAACCCCGTGCACTTCCAGGTGGATGCGAGCGGCAACGTACTCATACCGGGCCTGCAGGGCGCTCCCGCCCGCAACACGCTGATCTGCTTCGACACCGTCTCGGGGACTTTGGGCCCGTGCGCCGCTGGCGATTCGACGCACCGGAACTGCAGCATGACGAGCTCGAGCGGTACGTACAACGCGGGTGACGGCTATGTGATCCAGGAGGTGGGGAGCATGAGTTTTGCCACGGGCGTGAACGGCGGCATCGCCATCAACACGTATTGCCGATGAACGGGCAAGATCGCCGCGAGCCCGCGTGACCCTGCCGGATGAGGTCCTGACAGGCGCGATCCTGAGGCGTGATCGTGACAGGCGTGATCCTGACAGGCGCGATCCGGACAGGCGTGATCCGGACAGGTTTCATCCTGACGAACGTGACCGTGCCAGACGGTTCGCATGCACCGCGAACGTTCCGCAAACACCGCGCATCGTCGAAGCGGTGACGGCGCGCACTTCTAACCAGTCGCGATTCGGTTCATAGTGTGCAACCCTCGAAACCGCTCGTGCCCGTGAACGCCATCGCCCTCCCCAAACCCGATGCCGAACAGCAGAAGCTGGGTTTCTGGCCTTTGCAGATCGCCGGCTGGCTGGGCTATTTCGCGCTGTATTTCACGGCATGGATGGGCGAGAACTCGACAGATACCGTGCACATCCTCGCGGTGCTTGCACCATTGGTCGCGTTCGGGTTCATCAACACGAGCGTCCTGCGCCTGGGCTTCCAGCGGGCCTGGTCGCAGCCGCCACGGCGCATGGCCGTCTACGCCGCGGCGATGCTATTCGTGGCGACGATCGCGCAGGGCACGTTCTACTCGTTCATCAAGGCGGTCACGTGCACGGGCGACGACTGCACGATGCACAACATGCTCGGCTACATGTGGTACTACCTGTCGACGCTCTACCTGCTGCTGTCGTGGAGCGGCCTCTACTTCGGCATCAAGTTCTCGCGTCAGGCGCAGCAGCAAAAGGAAGCGGCGCTGACCGCACAGGCGATGGCGCACGAGGCGCAGCTGAAGATGCTGCGCTACCAGCTCAACCCGCACTTCCTGTTCAACACGCTCAACGCGATATCGACGCTCGTGCTCGATCAGAAGCAGGACACGGCCAATCGCATGGTCGGCAGCCTGTCGTCTTTCCTGCGTTACTCGCTCGACTCCGATCCGGTGCAGCGTGTGACGCTCGCGCAGGAAATCGAGGCGCTGCACCTGTACCTGAGCATCGAGCAAATCCGCTTCGGCGAACGCCTGCAGGTCAGCATCGACGTCGACGAGGCGGCGCGCGCCGCGCTCGTGCCGAGCCTGATCCTGCAGCCGATCGTCGAGAACGCGATCAAGCACGCGGTCGCCAAGCGCGAAGAAGGCGGGCATATCGAGGTGCAGGCGCGCCGCGACGGCGCGATGCTCGACGTGCACATGCGCGACGATGGACCCGGTTGCCCCGACTTCGACGCGCGCACGAACCACACCGGCGTTGGCCTTGCCAACACGCGCGAGCGTCTGCGCGTGATCTACGGCGACAAACAGGTATTCACGATCGACAACCGCATGCCGCACGGCGCGGATGTGCACATCAGGCTGCCGTTCGAAGCGAAGGAAGGCGCATGATCCGCACGCTGATCGTCGACGACGAGCCACTCGCGCGGCGCGGCCTCGAGCTGCGCCTGCGCAAGCATGCCGACATCGAGATCGTCGGCGAGGCGGCCAATGGCCGCAAGGCGTTCCATGCGGTGTCGTCACTGCGTCCCGACCTCATGTTCCTCGACGTGCAGATGCCGGGCGTCGACGGCTTCGAGTTGCTGCGCGCACTGCCTGCGACCCTGATTCCGTTGACGATATTCGTGACGGCCTACGATCAGTATGCGCTGGCCGCGTTCGCCACGAGTGCGCTCGACTATCTATTGAAACCCGTCGACGACACGCGCCTCGACGAATCGATCGCCCGCGCACGCGTGCGCCTCGCCGAACGCAAGGCCGAGGATCACTACGAGCGCTTGCTCAAGCTGATCGCCACGCTGCCGAACGCCGGCGAACTCAAGCTCGACGACATGCCCGCGGCAGACGCCGTGATGTCCGCGCAGAAGCTGACGATCAAGGACGGCACACGCGTGCTGCGTATCGACGTCGACCTGATTCGCTGGATCGACGCCGCGGGCGATTACATGTGCATCCACGCGGGCGATGAGACGCATGTCCTGCGCGGCACGATGCACGACCTCGAACGCCGCCTCGACCCGAAGCGTTTCGCCCGCGTGCATCGCTCGACGATCGTCAACCTCGACCGCGTCAAGGAGATGCGCCCGCATCTCAACGGCGAGTATTTCCTCGTGCTCGATTCGGGGCATGAGCTCAAGTTGTCGCGCAGTTACCGCGACAAGGTGAAGCTGTTGACCTGACGGGGGCTTCTTCGTTTTTGCTCTCTCGCTTTTGCTCGGCCTGCAGGGGGCCCCTGATTTGCTTTTCTCTTGGAGCACTCGCTTTCACTTGCCCTGCGGGCGAGCGCCTGACTGTGTTTTTCTCTTAGAGCGCCAGCTTTCACTCGCCCTTCGGGCGAGCGCCTGACTGTGTTTTCTCTTAGAGCCCCAGCTTTCACTCGCCCTTCGGGCGAACGAGTCACTTTTCTTGCTCGTGCAAGAAAAGTAACCAAAAGAACACGCCCCGGCAGTTGCGCCCCGGCCTTACGGCCGAGGTCCGCGGTCCTCGCGCCGACCCTTCGGGCATCGCGCTCCGGTCCGCCGCAACTGACGGGGACCCCAGAGCGGAAGAGCGAAGATCAAGATCTTCTGCTTCTGCCTCTACCCTACTATGGAATCAAGCAATAGTCGTTCACACGTCGTAGTCCAGGGACATGAATGTGCTGTCAGCCGACCCCGGACCAGCCGAGAAGCACAGGGGATTCTGATTCGCATGGATGCGAATCAGAACGCCGCGTAGGCGACTAGCCTTTTGCCTACTTTTGGGCACTGCGCCGCAGGAGCGGCGCGAACGGCGAAGCCGGC